>Ga0256845_1000557_pt1 | contig 34756 bp, 31 predicted proteins | sample RiftiametaG_FD_189101 | JGI IMG/M metagenome (GOLD analysis project Ga0256845, IMG submission 189101) | Tube worm associated microbial communities from hydrothermal vent at the East Pacific Rise, Pacific Ocean - Riftia | ecosystem: Host-associated > Annelida > Integument > Unclassified ...
TGAACCGCACATGCCTTTCGGCGGGTTCGGTGCTTCCGGCAATGGTACCCGTGAACCAGGGATTGAGGCGTTGGATGTATATTCAGAACTCAAGAACATTTCCTTTCTTGTTCGTCCAGAACAACTCTGATTTACGGTAAAATATGCAAACCAGTGTCGTAGCTTTTATACCCGCCCGTTCCGGTTCGAAACGGGTGCCGCACAAAAATGTCCGGCTTTTAGCGGGACATCCACTCTTGGCTTATACTATTCGTGCGGCCATTGACAGTGGTGTCTATGATGCCGTGATTTGTGCTACTGACAGTGAGGTCTATGCTAAAGTGGCTCGTTATTACGGCGCTGAGGTTCCTTTTTTGCGTTCGGATGAGATATCCGGTGATAAATCTCCGGATATTGAGTGGGTCGTGTGGATGCTGCAAATGTTGAAGGCCGCTGGTCGGGAATTTGATATTTTTAGTATCCTCAGGCCCACCAGCCCTTTTCGGCAACCGGAGACTATTCGCAGGGCCTGGAAAATGTTTCAGGATGATCCTCACGCCGATTCTTTGCGGGCCATTGAAAAATGCGCACAACATCCCGGAAAAATGTGGGTTATTCGTGGCGGGCGAATGCTACCATTGTTACCTTTCAGCAATGGAACAACACCGTGGCATAGTAGTCAATATGTAGCTCTGCCGAAAATATTTGTTCAGGATGCCAGCTTGGAGATCGCCTGGACACGAGTCCCTCTGGAGCAGAAAAGTATTGCGGGTGAGTCGATTATCCCTTTTGTTAGCAAGGGATACGAAGGATTTGATATCAACGAGCTTGAAGACTGGTGGTTGGCAGAGCGGCTGCTTGATGTACGGGAGGTTGGTTTGCCGCAGATTGAATTGTCTCCTCTTATCATCCAGGAGTCGCTATGAAAAAAAAGGACTTACCTTCTAATCGTTCTTTTGCTTTGGTGTTTGTTATCTTTTTTTTGTTGTTGGGTTCTGTAACCTGGTGGAAAGGTGGTCAGCTATACCCTGTTTATTTGGTTCTGGCTGCCGCAACAGGAACCGTTGGAATTTTCCGGCCAGCTTGGTTGACACCGTTTAATCGTGTCTGGATGTTGTTTGCTGAGTTGTTACATCGGGTTGTGAACCCGGTTGTTCTCGCCATTCTTTTTTGGGTAGTAATTACACCTGTGGCCCTGATAATGCGTATGTTTCGCAGAGATCCTCTGCGCAGGTCGTTCGATCCTGTCACAAAAAGCTACTGGATAAAGAGAGACCCGCCGGGATCGGACAGCGCTTCCATGACTAATCAATTTTAACACAATTGCAGGAGGATTGTTCGTGTCTTTTTTGTCTGAATTATGGAAGTTTATGAAGGTTAGAAAAAAAATATGGATGTTACCGCTGGTGCTGGTTCTACTCGTGTTTGGCGGATTGATGATTCTGGCTCAGGGGAGTGCCCTGGCACCATTTATCTATACCCTCTTTTAGTTAGGATTCGATGTGCTTATTATTGGTATTTCCGCATATTATCATGACAGCGCTACTGCGCTTGTCGAGGATGGTCAGCTCCTGGCGGCTGCGCAGGAGGAACGTTTTACCCGGAAGAAACATGACGCTGGATTTCCCCATCATGCCCTCAGTTATTGTCTTGAGGTTGCCCAGGGGAAATCGATTGACGCTGTTGTGTTTTATGATAAACCGTTTCTAAAATTTGAAAGGCTGCTGGAAACCTATCTTGCCTTTGCTCCTCGAGGTTTTGTTTCGTTTAAAGAATCGTTACCGGTCTGGCTTAAGGAAAAATTGTTTCAAAAGAATCTGTTGCATAAAGAGTTGAAGAAGCATTTTACCGGACTGGTGATGCCCCAGATGCTTTTCACCGAACATCACGTCAGTCATGCAGCCAGCGCTTTTTTTCCTTCCCCTTTTGAACGAGCTGCCGTTCTATCGATGGATGGCGTGGGAGAATGGGCGACTACCTCGCTTGCAGTGGGTAAAGGAGCGGAGTTGGAGATCGTTAAGGAAATTCATTTTCCTCATTCTCTCGGGCTTTTATATTCAGCCTTTACGTATTATACGGGTTTCAGAGTCAACTCAGGAGAGTACAAGGTGATGGGGCTTGCGCCCTATGGTGAACCACGTTTTGTTCAGATCATCCGAGATAATCTCATTGACATCAAAGAGGATGGGAGCTTTCGCCTGAATCTTGATTATTTCGATTATTGTACCGGGCTGAGGATGACCAATAGTCGCTTTGATGCGTTATTCGGTGGCCCACCTCGTAGTAGTGAGGCATTATTGACTCAGAAGGAAATGGATCTCGCCGCCAGCATTCAGGTGATAACTGAAGAAGTCGTCCTGAAACTTGCCCGAGGAATTGCCAGGGAAACTGGAGAAAAAAATCTGTGCCTTGCCGGTGGTGTTGCACTTAACTGCGTTGCTAATGGGAAATTATTACGAGATCAATGTGTTGAAAACATATGGATCCAGCCAGCGGCCGGTGATGCCGGTGGTGCCCTGGGGGCAGCCTTTGCCGGCTATCATATGTATAAACAACAACCCCGGTCTGTTGTCTCTGGACGGGACAATATGCAGGGAAGTTATCTTGGACCAGTCTTTAGTCAGGATGAGGTTGAAACCAGATTGCGCTCGGTTGGTGCTGTGTTTGATGTACTTGATGATGCGGCTCTTCTTGATACTTGTGCTGGTGTTTTAGCAGAAGGCAAGGCTTTGGGATGGCATCAAGGGCGCATGGAGTTTGGTCCCCGTGCTTTAGGTGGACGTTCTATTCTTGGTGACCCACGCTCTTCGAATATGCAGCGGTTGTTGAACCTTAAGGTTAAATATCGGGAGTCTTTTCGACCGTTTGCACCTTCAGTACTGCGGGAGGAGGTGGCGCAGTGGTTTGGTCTCGATGGTGATAGCCCGTACATGCTCTTGGTGGCGGATGTGCTTGATAAACATCGTATTTTGATGACCAGAGAGGAAGAACAGCTTTTTGGCATAGAAAAACTAAACGTCCCTCGTTCATCGATTTCTGCGGTTACTCATGTGGATTATTCCGCCCGTATCCAGACCGTCCACAAGGAGACGAATCCACGTTATCATGCGTTGATAACACGTTTTCAACAATTGACCGGATGCCCGATTGTTGTCAATACCAGCTTTAATGTGCGGGGAGAACCAATAGTTTGTACTCCTGAGGATGCCTTTCATTGTTTCATGGGTACGGAGATGGAGAATTTGGCTGTGGGTAATTGCTTTCTATACAAAGAAAAACAAAATCAGTCATTACGTCAAAATTACGAACATCGTTTTGAGATGGATTAACCTCACATACAATGCAAAAAAAACAAATTGGTATAGGCCTTCTTGGTAAAGGATCCACGAATCATCTGCATCGTTCTGAAGTGGTGCGGGCTTTTCAGCAAAAAGGATTTCAGGTTACTTATATCGTTCGAGAAGATTATTATAATTTATTGACGAGGTTGACTGGATGCCGTTACACTTCGTGTCGTATTCGGGAAGAGAACGGATGGCGAAGCATTCCCATTCGTTTTTGTCAGAATGTACGCTTTGCTTATCCAAGTTCGGACGCTGGACACCGACGTTTTTTACTTAAGCGAATAATGAATAATCTGCGGCCCTGGGTGTTGATTCGTGATTTTATCTGTCTTGCTGCTGCCCGTTTTCGCGTTTTTGTCATGTTCGCCACCTGGCTTGAGAAGAAGTTGTTTCTTCCTGATCTGGTAGAGGGCCTTGATCCTTGCGATTATGATATCTTAATATTTCTGGGCATTGGTACGGTCGACTCAGAATTGGAGGGGGCATTGACCTATTGGGCAGAAAATTATGATATACCCAAAATCCACATTGTCGGGAATTACGATCATCTTACCTCCAAGGGATTTCGGGGCATTATGCCGAAAAGATTGTTGGTATGGGGGCCGCAAATGAGGGAAGATGCAATAAGTTTTCATGGCATCCCAGCTAAACGAATCAGTATAATTGGTTCTATCCGTTACAATTCCCTAAACCGGGCAGATCTTCCGGAACGTTCGGTATTTCTTTCTCGTCTTGGGCTTGATCCTGCGAGAAAAACCATACTGTTTGCCGGGTTTGTTTTTGTTTCGCAGTATTTTGAAATGTTGAAAGTTTATCGTCGTCTTTTGGAAAACAATATAGATTGCCAATTGATTCTCAGACTTTATCCTAACAAGACGTTGATGAATTCGGTGTATATTGAAGCTCTTACGTGCTTTGCCAAGGCACTTCCCCATACGTATATTAGTTATGCTGATCCTCATTTTAAGAAAGGGGACAGGAACAAGGAGGTGCTTCAAGTAGAGGAAGACGAATTAAGAGCAGTGCTTTGTCATTGTGACGTGTTAATCGACTATTACTCAACCATTACTTTGGAGGGTGGTATTTTTGATAAACCGTGCTTGCATATGCATTACATCCCTAAAACTCCTGGTGCATTTGCAAGAGCTGCCGTTTCTGTCAACTTTTGGGAATTACGTCATAATCAGCGCATAATGTCTTATGGTGGTGTGGAGGTTGCCAATTCTCGTGATGAACTTATTGATTTGATACAGAAAAATCTATTCGATCCAGGGCGACATGCGAAAGCAAGAAAGAGAATGGTGCAGCAAGAATGTGGGCCTATGGATGGTCTCGCATGCGAACGTCTCATTAAAAATTGTGAAAGCTTGTTGGTGACGCATTCTTGCAGTCAAATAAGTCAATAAAAATTGTAACTATTCGGCATACAGCTAAAAATGTCGTAATAGCAAGGAATGTGACTGTTCATAGTACTTTAGATTCGTTTATTCGGGACTTTGAAGTGTACTTGTGTTACTCGAGAAGGCCAGAATGGACGAAGATGAGGTGCTCTGAATAGTTACTAAAAATTTACGTGTAAGGTGAACCTAATGGTGGATGTGAGACGAATAATTCTGGTCGTTCTGGTAGATCGTGCTAATTATGGTCGCATGAAACCGGTTATGATGGCAATTAAGCAACATCCAGAGTTGGAACTACAGGTTGTTTGTGCGGGTTCGATGGTGCTTGATCGTTTTGGCAGCACTATGCAGGAAGTAAAAAATGATGGTTTTGATATTGTGGGCAAAGTATTTATGGAACTGGAAGGAAGCACACCGTTGTCGATGACCAAATCACTTGGCTTTGGTATCATTGAGTTTTCTTCTGAATATTTGCGGGTTAAACCCGATATTGTGTTGTTGATAGGTGATCGATACGAAGCTTTGGCCGCTGCTTTGGCTGCTGTATATATGAACATTCCGTTGGCTCATGTTCAGGGGGGAGAGGTGACCGGCAGTATTGACGAATCGGCCCGACACGCCATCACCAAACTTGCTCATTGGCATTTCCCCGCCACTGAACGTTCAGCTCGTTTCATCTGCCAAATGGGTGAGTCGAAGGAGAGAATATTTATGGTAGGATGTCCAGTGGGTGACTCTATTTTGTCGCTTTCCCAGGAAGAACCGTTGCCATCAGATGTTTTTCAGGCTGGAAGTGGTGCTGCCATAGATCCAGATGCTCCTTTTGACCTGATTATCTACCATCCGATTACAACTGAATTTGGCGATGAACGGCGGCAGGTGGGAGAGCTTTTATCAGCGATTAGAACATTGGCTCGACCAACGGTGTTTCTGTGGCCAAATATTGATGCTGGTGCGGATTATATTAGCAAGGAATTGCGGATTTTCAGAGAACATCATCGACCAAATTGGTTGCGATTCATTACGAATTTGCCTCCAGAACAGTATCAGAGGGTACTTATGCAATGCCAGGTAGCTATTGGTAATTCCAGCAGTTTTGTTCGAGATTCGACTTTTACTGGAACGCCTGTGGTACTTATTGGAGATCGTCAAGTAGGGCGAGAGATTGGCCATAATGCTGTCACTGTTCCAGTAGAACATCAGGCAATTATCGATGCGATTAAGATGCAAGATAGTCATGGACGTTATACACCGGATCGTTTGTATGGTGATGGTCTTGCTGGAGGAAGAATAGCTGATATTTTATCGCAGGTGCAGCCATTTATCCAAAAACGGCTCGATTATATATATCGTCCGGAGATGGTGTAGTTTTATGAAAGTACTTGGCGTGATCCCGGCAAGAGGTGGAAGCAAAGGGGTTCCGGGGAAAAATATTCGACTACTTAAGGATGTTCCGCTTATTTGCCATTCCATTCGTGAGGCTGCCTTGTCCGCATTGACGCGTACGATTGTGACGACTGACTCAAAAGAAATTGCCAGTGTTGCAATTGGGTGCGGTGGTGATGTCCCTTTCATGAGACCTTCAACCTTGGCTGAGGATGATACACCTACTCTTCCGGTAATCATGCACGCTCTGGATCAACTGGAAGATACTTTTGATGCTGTTATGGTTTTGCAGCCGACAAGCCCTTTGCGTACGGCGGCAGATATCGATGCGGCCATTTTCTTACTTGCTACAAACCACACTGCAGACTCAGTCATCAGTGTAGTGAAGGTTTCTGACCATCATCCAGCTAGAATGAAGATTTTGCGTGACGGTGTGTTGTATGATCCTCCTTTTGTCGAAAAAGTTGAAGGACAACGGCGACAGGATTTGCCCGAATATTATCTGCGTAATGGGGCAATTTATCTGACTCGAATCCAAATCTTACGTCAGCAATTATCTTTCAAAGGAACCAGGTGCCTTGGATATCAGATGTCGGAGAAGCGATCCGTCAATATTGACAATGAGCTTGACTTTATTTTGGCTGAAGCTGTTCTTCGAAAACAGCAGGGTGAGTGATATGGATGGTGGAAATTTCTCAATCGGGAAAAGGGTGGTAGGCGATGGCCAGCCCGTTTTTATTGTTGTTGATGTCGCTCAGGCACATGATGGTAGTTTGGGTGCGGCACATGCATTTATTGATATTATTGCCAAAGCCGGTGCCGATGCTGTCAAATTTCAGACACATATCGCCGCTGCGGAATCAACTCCATTTGAACAGTTTCGGATTCAATTCAGTAGGCAGGATGCTACTCGTTATGATTACTGGAAAAGGATGGAATTTTCTGCTGATCAATGGCAAGGCCTTGCCCAGCATGCCAGAGAAAAAGGTGTGGAGTTTTTTAGTTCACCGTTTTCTGTCGAATCTATTGATATCCTGGAAAATATTGGTGTTCCTGCATGGAAGATAGGTTCTGGGGAGATTGGTAATGATTATCTTCTGGATCGATTACTGCGAAGTGGAAAACCAATTCTGGTGTCTACTGGTATGAGTTCGTTAGCAGAAATCGATACGTTAATGGCGCGTATCAAAAGTATGCAGGTGCCCTGTTTGTTGTATCAGTGTACCTCTTTATATCCATGTCCGCCTGAACAGGTTGGGCTGGCATTGATAGGGGAGTTTCGCCAGCGTTACGGAGTACCTGTTGGACTTTCTGATCACTCTGGCAGTCCTTGGTTTGGTGTCGCTGCAGCTGCGCTTGGTGCTGCTTCTGTGGAGGTGCATATTGCAATGAGTAAAGAGAGTTTTGGCCCTGATGTGGTGGCTTCTTTGATTCCTGCTGATCTTTCAAGAATGGTTAAAGGAATTCGAGAGATGGAGACATCGTTAGAGACACCTTTAGATAAAGACGCATTTGCTTCTGCTCACTCGGAGCTTCGTTCTGTTTTCGGGAGAGGTGTGGTAACTAGGAGTCCAGTAAAAAAGGGAACGATATTGACCGGTGAGGTGTTGAGCACTAAAAAACCGGCAAGAGGATTACCGCCTTCAGCCCTGCCTGATTTGATTGGTCGTGTTGTACGGCGTGATCTTCCGGCTGATCATTTTATTCTTTTAAAGGATCTGGAATGAAAGAGTGGCGGATTTTAATTGCGGAACCGGAGAATTTTTCAAAAAGTGCTGTGGCTATTTTGGAGAAATTTGCCACAGTTGAATGCATGGCTATAACGCAACACGATGTGAGAAGGGTCCTTAAGGAATACGATGTTGTTTGGGTGCGTCTTCGTTTACAGGTGAGAGCAGGAGATCTGCCACATTCCCCCCGCTGTCGATTTATTGTAAGTGCTACCACTGGCACAGATCATCTGGATCTCGTGAAACTGAGTCAGTTGGGGATACAGGTGATGTGTCTTCGAGAAGAGAGAGTATTTCTTGAGACAATTGGTGTTACAGCCGAGCTGACTCTTGGCCTGTTATTGGCTTTGTTGCGGCGGTTACCGGCGGCGGTAAATTCGGTGGTGGAGCAAGGACGATGGGATCGGGATGCGTTTCGTGGTGTTGAATTGTTTGGCAAGACTGCTGGAATAGTTGGGTTGGGAAGATTGGGGAAAAAAATGGCCAGATATCTTTCTACGCTTGGCATGAGGGTCGTTGGATGGGATCCATATGCACCTTTGGTAAATGACGTACAACCTACCTCAAGCCTGAAAGCTTTGTTGCAGGAATCTCATGTGATCACCCTCCATATTCCTTTGAATGAAGAAACGAGGGGGATGTTTAATGCCGACAGTTTTGCTGCCATGCGGCCTGGAGCCTATTTTATCAACACCTCCCGTGGTGCTCTGGTGGACGAAAAAGCACTTTTGGAGACTTTACTCTCAGGTCATCTCGGCGGGGCGGCCCTTGATGTTCTTTGCGGAGAACCTGGAATAGATTTGAATAATGCACTGGTACAGTATGCGGGTAGTTACGGCAATCTTATTATTTCTCCACATATCGGTGGCGCTGTTGAAGGAGTTATGGGGCGATGTGAGGAATATATGGCCAAACTTGTGTATCAACAATATCAAGATCTGATTAATGAGGTATGAGTGTGGAAAAGGATGTCAGGTCAACCCGTGATCAAATATTATTTAATCAAATGGCTGATGGTTATGTAAATAAAGATAAGATCAAAAGCTCGTCTTGTGCTAGAAAACACCGATTAGTATCTACAATTAAATCAATCAGTAATCATAATATTTTGCGAATTCTTGAGATTGGTTGCGGAGCAGGATACTCTGCATTGTATCTTAAGGATAGTTATTCTGAGTTTGTAGGCATTGATCACTCTCTTAATCTTGTACTACATGCAAGAAATAATTTTAACTATGGTAATGTTTCATTTAAAAATATTTCAATAGAGGATTATTTTCCAGAAGAAAAATTTGATGTAATAATTGCTATTGGAGTTTTGCATCATTTAAATGATCCTTTGTTAGTGTTAAGGAAATTAAAAAAAATGTTGACTACTGGTGGAGTTATTGCGGTTAATGAACCGACAACCGGGAATATCGTAGTTGGGGTTCTCAGGCGTATTAGAAAAATTATTGATAAAAATTACTCTAACGATCAAGTTGAATTTTCATCTAATCAATTATCGGAAATATTCACACAAGCTGATTTGAAGAATATTAAGTGTGTTCCTCAGGGATATTTTTCAACTCCATTTGCTGAAATTATTCTTCGTCCAGTTAAGATATTTTATGCATTAGCAATATTAGCAGTTCAGGCAGATAAAATTATTGAATCATATTTTGGCAGGGCGTTAAATAAGCTAAGTTGGAATACAATTGTAACTGGGTATCGTGAGTAAATAATATATTATTTGAGATTATTAATGTGCGGAATATTTGGTTGTTATGATATTGCAGGTATAGATAAAAATTATTGCTGCAAGGCTCTTGATCAACTAAGGCATCGCGGCCCTGAGGCAGAGGGAAATTGGACTTCAGAGAATAAATGTATTTTTTTAGGACACCGACGGTTAAAAATTATTGATTTATCTGATAGTGCTAATCAGCCAATGATTTCTCCTGATGGCCGCTACATCATGGTATATAACGGTGAAATTGTAAATTATCGTTCATTACGTTCCAAATATAAGGGCTCCTGGGATTTTGTAACGGCCAGTGATACAGAAACTCTATTGGCGATGTGGAGCGATGAGGGATTGGCAGCACTGGATAAATGTGTTGGCATGTTTGCCTTTGCGGTATTTGATACGTGGCTGCAAACTTTAACATTGGTGCGTGATCGATTTGGTGTTAAACCGCTTTACTACGCAAATTTGGGCGAAAATGGTTTTGCTTTTGCGAGTGAAATCCCTCCTCTGCTCCCTCTGTTAAAGAAGATTGTTCCCGATAAAGATATGGTACGAACTTATTTGGAAACGTGTCTATATGAGCTATGTGGAAGGACTTTTTTCTCAGGAATTTATAGCGTTAATCCAGGTTCTGTTTTGGTTTTTGATGTTCGGAGCAATAAAACTGAAGAATTTAAATGGTATAATTTGCATGAGAAAATTCCTGATTATTCTTCAGCAGATTTTTCTGAATTAGTTGAAGAAGGTGAAAAAGTAATTGTAAACGCAATAAGTGATCATTTGATAGCTGATGTTAATGTTGGGATTAATGTTTCCGGGGGTGTAGATTCATCTCTGCTGGTGTCAATATCTAAAAGTTATATGTCAGATATTAAACTTTTTTCTCAGGATTATGAGCCTCCATATAGTGAATCGTATTGGGTCAGGGAAATTGCAGGAGACTCTGACCTCTATTTATTACAATTAACAGAGAAAAAAATAAGAGAACGTCTGGAGCATACAGTTGGTATTCAGGCGGAACCGTTTGGTGGTGTTACCGTTATAGGGTACGATTATTTATATGATTTTGCTTTGTCTGAAGAGGTAACAGTTTTACTTGATGGTAATGGAGTAGACGAAGTATTCTTAGGATATGATAAATATAAAACCCCCAATAATAATTCATTCCTGTCAATTGATGGCAGTAATGGTCTTCGACCTGATGCCATCTCCAATCGTTTGAGGCAGGAATCAACAGTGCTACCGATAGCTGATTTGCGGAGCAATTTTCCCGATCCTGTCCGTGCGATGGCTGCTTTTGATCTTCTCGTTGATAAGATTCCACGGGGGCTTAGATTTAATGATCGTATGTCAATGGCGCGATCACGTGAGTTAAGAGTTCCATTTTTGGATCACAGAGTTGTTGAGTTTGGATTTGCAGTACCGAGTCGGTATTTGTTGTCAGATTCAATGACTAAAATGTTATTTCGCCGTATTGCTCAACGTTGGATTCCCGAACATGTTGCAGGGGCAGCCAAACGTTCAGTTCAATCTCCCCAGCGTGAATGGTTGTCGGGTCCATGGCGCAGCCTGGTTTTGGAGTTGATTACATCTGAGAGTTTTGCTGAGAGGGGTTGGGTAGATCCGGCAACGGCAAAAAGTATTTACCATGAGTATCTTAGAGGTTTAAAGGAAAATTCATTATTTCTATGGCAATGGATCAATCTTGAGTTATGGGCTAGAAGATATATTGATAGTTCAGAAGGGCCGTTTTCCTGAATATTCAAATAATAGGGTAATAGGGTGTATTAATTTGAAAAAAAACATTAACAATGTTGGCCTTGACTCATCAATGAGACTTCGTTTTCGATGGATGGATATTTTTGCTTTGGCATTGGTTGCTCTATGTGTGTATACAGTACAGGGAATTGCTTGGCCATTATCGCCAGGACGTGATTTTAGTTCCTACGTAACTTATTTTGTCCAGATGTGGCAATCAGAACTTGGTTATCCTAATACTATGTTGTGGCGAACTCCGATAACGCCTCTATTTATAGGATTAATTAATCGTATTGGAGGGGCTGTATTACTTGAAATTTCAATGGGGGTTCTGTATGCGATAGCCATTATATGCAGCTACTTGATAGGGGCACATTTTAACCGTATTTCAGGTTTATTTGCTGCACTTTTTTTACTTTGTTTTCCAGCATATGGTCATCTTTTTCATGAACTGAGCAGCGATAGTATTTTTGCATGCGCATTTGTATGCTGGGCTCTTTTTATAATAAATACATCAAATGAACTTAAATATACCAATTATTTGTTACATGGATTAATTGTTTTTTTATTAGTTATGATAAGGCCGAGTTCTCAGCTTTACGTTATTTTCTCGATTATGCCTTTATGCTATTTGGGCTATTCAATTCGCAGACGTTTGTTATGTTCAGCTCTTTTTCTGTTGGTTTTTTTCGGTCTAATATCTAGTTATAAAACATATAATTTTATTCGTTATGATAATTTTACCGTAACGCATGGATCAGCCGCTTTTATTCCTTTAAAAAAAGTAATGGTACATTATCGTTTAGTCAATTTAGATAACGGACCTAATACTAAGAAAATGGCTGAAGCCATAGAAGAACATTTGCTTGCTCATGAACCCTATTTATCTTACGGTGTGAATAAAAAGTTAGCAATTGAAAATGGTGGTTCTAGAGTATTGTATGATATGAAAGTGTTATCAGATGAGTTCTTTGGCAAAGATAGCAATTATTTAATTCTTCGTAAAATTGCATGTGAAGCTGTTATTTCCCACCCGTATAAATTTTTAAGAAGCATGATATATGATACTTATACAATATTTTTTAATAACCCTGTTTTCGATCAAACTATTGTGAAAAAAGAAATATATCAGAATCAGCTAGATGAAGGAACGATTCGAAGGAAAATTTCAGCTCGCTTGCATGATACAACACTTTATGAAGACGTAATTCCAATATCATATTATGAGCTTAAAATGTATGAGGATGAAGATAGTATTGCAAATATCTTAAAGTTAAGGAGGAGTATTGAATCGGAGGATATTCGTATCCCCCAAAGAGATGGTGATGGGCTTCTTGCAAAAATTTTTAATAATATTTCTAATACTTATCCTGCGATGGCGTATTTGTTAGTTATTTCACTACTTATTTTGCCGGGATTTAAAACAAAGAGGAGCTATGCTTTGTTCTTTGTAATAGTTCTTTCTCTTCTATCAATTTTGATACCATCATTACTGCTTAACCAGGTTTGGCAATATAGACAACCGTTTGATGCGATTTTTATCACCGCAGCAGTTATTGCAATTATTCGTGGCGGTTCAAAATTTAAAGGGTAGGGTAAATGCGTAAAATTGATATTATAATGCCAGTGTATAATGAACCAGTTGAGATAGTTTCTCAGACAATTTCCAGATTGCTTAAATTGCAGAATGGAAATATTGATATTAATATAATTGTCGTAGATGATGGTTCTAATCCACCGTTAGAGCAGGATAGCCTGAAGAAAATTGCCGATATTAATATTATAAAACATGAAGAGAATCGGGGTTATGGATCTGCATTAAAAACAGGAATAAAATCAAGTGACGCTCCTTGGATAGGCATTATTGATGCTGACGGCACATATCCGGTTGAAGACTTTAACAGTATGTTTAATTATTTAGATAATGCTGATATGATTGTCGGTGTACGTACAGGAGACATCAATGAAATACCTGCATTACGTCGAGTGCCAAAAGCATTTTTGAATAACTTTGCGTCTTATCTTGCAAATGCTCGAATAGTAGATCTTAACAGCGGGATGCGAATATTTCGAAGATCACTTGCAAATTATCTTTGGGAGTTGTTTCCCACTGGATTTAGTTTTACTTCAACCATAACTATGGGAGCAATATTGGGTAATTACGTGGTCGTCAACCATCAAATTAATTACTACAAGAGAGAGGGAAAATCTTCTATTCATCCCATAAAGGATACACTAAGATTTTTTCGCCTAATATTGCGGCTTGGATTGCTGTTCTCTCCTGCAAAAATTTTTGCTCCTGTTGCTGGGGTTTTATTTTTTGCCGGGATATGTAAAGGATTTTTTCGCGATTATTTATTACTGGGATATATTGGGAATCTTGCAGTTATTTTGATGCTTGGCAGCGTACAAATAGTAATGATGGGTTTTATTGCTGAATTAATAGTCCATAGTAGAAAATTATCAAATAAATGACTGATATCATGAGATAAATAAGAATCCGTTTTGGATAGGCACTAGGAGGCTGTCCGAGAATAGACATTTTGGTTAAAATCGAGGTTTTTCAAAAAAATACGTACATTCATATAGTTGATATTACGAGCATATTATTTTGACAATAACGAAGAGTTTGGACAAAATGGCATTCTCGGACAGCCTCCTAGATAAATCATCCCTGATGTTTCATTTGCAACCATCTTTATAGACGGATTTGTTACAATGGCGTTTTTGAATAAACTATATTCTCCTAAGTTGGTCGGATTTTTAGGAGTAGGGGTTGTAAGTGTTGCTGTTAATTTTGGAGTTACCACTTTTCTTCATGAAATCTTGAGTCTCGTTGAAGAGATCTCATTTCTGATTGGAATAATTGCAGCAATGGGTTGTAATTTTTGTTTGTTACGTTATGTACTGTTTAAATCATATCTAGACAATTTTTTTCAACAATTTTTTAAGTTTATTCTCTCTTCCATAGCTTTTAGGGGATTTGAATATTTAGGGTTTTTGATAATTCACACATGGTTGCATTTTTGGTATTTGGGAGCTATGTTTGTTGTTCAGTTATTATCGTTTTTCATTAAATTCTATTTTTATGATGCCATCTTTTTTAAAAGGAAATGATGGAAGATTTTTTGATAATATTGGCAATTAAATTTTTATAGTTCGTTGTGGAAGAGTTTTTTATAGTGTTAGTTTTTTAAGAAATATGATTGTATGTTTTTTTCTGTGTACAGATATTTTTTTACATGGTGAAGCTAAAAACTGGCTTCTTGTCGACATTTGTGGAATGGAATTATTAATAGCAGTGCACATATGGTGATTTGTCGTGGGATCATACTTCGTTAAGGATATTAAAAGTGTTTTTTTGTTGTTTAAACGCTTTTTACGACCCTATTTGTCGATTATTGTTTTTCTTGTTTTTTTGAATATCTGTAATGGTTTCTTCCAAGCTGTGTTGCCTCTTTCCATTGCGCCAGCGGTCAATATAATCTTAGGGGAAAATATAGAACCTGCGAAGCAGCTAACTGAGGTCACGCTTGATAATCTTGGCCCAACCATTCTGTTTTGGCTTGGAATTAGTTCAAATGATTTTCTCAGTGTTATTATTGCTGTTGTTTCGATTTATTTATCATTTACTCTTATAATGGCGATTTTAAAAACTGTTGCGTATGTGTTATCGGCTTATATATCAGGAAAGGCATTGACGGATTTAATTGTTTCTCTGCACCAACATATTTTGACCCTTCCTATCTCTTTTTTTAATGCAAAGAGAGAGGGTGATATTATCAGTTGTTTCACAAATGATTCAACATCTACTGTAAATCTTCTTGATGCTCTTATTCGTGGTTTGTTGCAATCGTTAATTCAGGCGCTGTTTTTGTTAGTTGTTCTTTTTCGTACCGCTCCGCTTCTTGCATTAGCCACTGTTGGTATTGGGGCAGGGCATTTTTTTATTACTCGAATTCTTAGCGGTGTGGTACGCAGAAGAACTAGAAAAGTTTACGATTTCTATGGACGGATGACTGCTGCATTACAGGAGTCTTTGCAGAATATTCGGGTAACTAAATGCTTTGCAGCTGAAAATTTTGATATTATCCGTTTGGAAACTGAGGCGAATTCGGTGCGCGACAGTCTCTTTCAGTTTCGTATTGCTCGATACATTGAAGAACCTTTCCGATTGGTTGCAGATGCCCTTTCTGTTTGCGGTATGCTTTTACTAGCTTATTATGTTATGAGTACCGGGGAACTCACCAAAAGCGGTTTTGGTATGTTTGTTTTTTTGGCAAGCAGAATTGTTGTACCGATTTCTGATTTTTCAAAACATTTTTTGTCGATTTTTGCAGTTGCTGGCAGTGCTGATCGATTGATTGCACTATTTTCTCTTCGTTCGTCCCTGAAAGATGGCATGTATGATGCGGAACCTCTTCTAGAAAATATCCGGTTTGAAGAGGTTTCTTTTTCTCATACAACAGGACAGCCTGTGCTACAGAATATTAATATAGAGATTAGCAAAGGAGAAATGGTAGCCGTTGTTGGATCAAGTGGGGGTGGAAAATCGACTTTTTGTGATCTGTTGTTGCGGCTTCACGATCCTGTCACTGGTCATATATATTTTGATGGGCAGGACATTCGTGATTTTAAAAGATCAACGTACATGAAACAATTTGGAGTTGTTCCACAAGAGAATCTTTTATTGAACGCCAGCATTAAAGAGAATATCTTGTACGGGCGCGAATGGAATCAGGTAAATTACAAAAATGCTGTTAGGGTAGCAAATGCTTCCGAATTTATTGAGGATTTGCCAGAAAGAGACAAAACACAAACTGGAGATCGAGGTGTTCGTCTTTCGGGAGGACAAAGGCAGCGTTTAGCAATCGCTCGCGCTTTGTATGGTAACCCGGATATACTTATTTTAGATGAGGCTACCAGTGCACTAGATACCGAATCTGAAAGACATGTGCAGCAGGCGATAGATAATGCGATTCGTGAAATGACAGCGGTAGTTGTCGCCCATCGACTTTCCACGATCATGCATGCAGATAAAATTATAGTGTTACAGGGTGGCTGTATTGAAGCTTGTGGTTCTCACGATGAACTAATGAAACAATCAATTAGTTATCAACGATTGGTTAAAATGCAATTCAGCTCTGGAAATAGTAGACGCTGATTTGGTGTAAGAAAAGTTTAACCAGTTGTTGATATACTGCAATTTTGTGTCTAATTGCTAAAAAATCGGCGGTTAAGAACGTGTATAAAAAAATATCTGACTAAATGGAATTTGAATGAGATTGCTGCTAATACCCCAAAATGAATTTCATCGCATCCTTACCAGTGGGCGCATAACTGAAAAAATATTTCCATTAATTGCCGATATGAATCGCGCTAATGCGCTCATGGCTGTTAAACGGGCAGGTTCCGGCCACCTTGGGTCTAGTTTCAGCGCCATGGATATTGTGATCCATCTCTATCATAAGGAGATGAATACTTTGGAGAAAGGATTGGCGAGCCCCGATCGAGATATCTATTTTTCCTCAAAAGGGCATGATGTACCTGGCATGTATGCTCTCTTGTATTCAAATGGGATTTTGTCTGTTGAAAAACTTCTTGCCTTGCGCCGACTTGATGGTCTTGACGGGCATCCAGATGTGGGTATTCCAGGCATTGAGGCCAATTCCGGTTCTCTAGGGATGGGAATTTCCAAAGGGCGAGGCATGGCTTGGGCAAAAAGACATCAACATCATGGTGGAAGAGTATTTGTCCTTACTGGTGACGGCGAATGGCAGGAAGGGCAGAATTTTGAGGCGCTACAGGGAGCTGCCAACCATGGTCTTGGGAATCTTATAGTGATCATCGATCATAATAAAGTGCAGTCAGATAAAGAAGTTAAACAAATTGGATCTCTTGGTGATCTGGATCGCAAGCTCCGTTCGTTTGGTTGGCATATTGCCCGCTGCAACGGGCATGATCATACTGAATTGACCGATGTATTCAGGGAATTCCGGACAATAGAGGATAGACCAAAACTCCTGATAGCTGACACGATTAAAGGGTGCGGTGTTTCGTTCATGGAGCATCCCCAGGCATTGCTGGAAGGCAGTGGATATTATCTCTGGCATTCTGGTGCACCTTCTGATGAGGAATATGTTCGTGCGTATGGTGAGATTTTGTCTCGGATCAACAGTTCTATGGAAGAACTAGGCCTTGGAAGTGTTGAAACAAAAGTAGTGCAGTTGGACGGAACAATAGGTCCTAATGTTTCATTAGTCGGGGAAACAGACAGCAAGGGAAATGCCAAGCCAACCTTGAAATCTCAGGCTGAATTTGTGGCCGATGCCTATGGTGTCGCTTTGGTGGAGTTAGCAAAGGAACGGCAGGATCTTGTGGTGTTGGATGCCGATCTTGCTGCAGATTGTCGTGTACGGCAGTTTGAATTGACCTTTCCGGATCGTTTTATCGAATGCGGTATTGCCGAACAGGATATGGTTTCTATGGCCGGAGGTCTTGCACGGCAGGGGTTGTTACCGGTGGTGAACTCTTTTGCAAGTTTTCTCACCTCGCGAGCCAACGAGCAGGTCTACAATAACGCTACTGAGAAATCGAAAATTATTTATGTAAATCATTATGCGGGGTTGATTCCTGCTGGTCCTGGCAAATCGCATCAGAGTTTGCGGGATATTGCTCTGGTTAGCACTCTGCCCAATATGACAGTGTTGCAGCCAGGTACTCCGGTAGAATCGAAGATGGTGTTGGAATACGCTGTGCGGGAAATCCAGGAAAACTGTCTGATACGTTTGGCCATTGGCCCTTGTCCACGGCATATCGAGTTACCAGCCGATTATCGGCTTGCGTTTGGCAAGGGCGTTTCGTTAACGGATGGGGATGATGCTGTGCTCTTTGCATATGGCCCTGTTATGCTGAATGAGGCCTTGAGTGCTTCGGAAATATTGCAGACCCAGGAATTCGGCCTTAAAGTTATAAATATGCCATGGTTGAATAGGGTCGATGTCACCTGGCTGGCACAAATTTTAGCCTCACACCGTAACATATTTGTTCTTGAAGATCATTGTACTGTTGGTGGCTTGGCAGATTTTTTGCTCCCGGTTCTGTGTGAACATAATTTACTTGATGAACGCGCATTTCAGAAGTTTGGTGTTGACGGATATCCCGCCTGTGGTACTCCGATGGAAGCGCTTCATTATCATCAGTTGGATGGTAATTCTCTGGCTGAACGTATAAGAGGATAATGAATATCTGGATTGTCGTACACCTCTGAAGGCTTGAATCATATGGAGGTATACTGATGGGTACTTAGAAAAATTAGGTTTTTGTTCAAAATCAAGGTGTTCGCAAAATTTTTCCACAGGCCTGTAGATGATATTCCAAAGATAAAATTTGAAGCATAACGAAAATGTTGGTCCAGAAAAACAATTTTGTAGGGTATCCTAATGCTTAGGGGGATTTTTTATTTTTGTTCATGCATTAGTGAACAAAACTGAAAGGTTAAAGTTAGTAAAAAATAGATGGAAACTATATGTTTAAGCGGCTTAATATATTGGCATATTTAAATGATTTTATTAATAAAAATATAAAAAGAAGAAAGGCTATTTCTTTTTATAAGATTTTCATTAAGCCAGGAGATTTGTGTTTTGATATCGGAGCAAATATTGGTGATAAAGTTGAATTGTTTCGTCAATTGGATGCAAAAGTTATAGCTGTTGAACCACAGCCTTTGTGTGCGGGAAAAATTAGAGACCGATTTTCGGACGACAGTAATGTGGACATTCTAAATGATGCGATAGGCAGTAAACAAGGCGTTGATGAGATGTATGTATGCAGTGATATTAATGTATTGTCCACTATGTCAAAGAAATGGCTAAACCAGAGTCGGTTTTCGACTAATAAAAAAGTTACATGGGATAGTAAGATTGATGTATCAGTTATTACACTGGATGACTTGATTAACAAATATGGCGTCCCAAAGTTTTGTAAAGTTGACGTTGAAGGTTTTGAGCTTGAAGTTTTTTCTGGTCTTACCAAAAAGATGCAATATTTATCATTTGAATTTATGAAGGAATTTTTAGATGATTCCTTGAGAATATGTTCTATTTTAGAAAAAATTGGCAACTTTAAAGCAAACTACTCATTATATGAAAACTTGGATCAGAAGGTTTTTTTTCAAAGGGGCTGGAGACCATGTAGCGATGTGATTCAAGAGTTAAGATCGATTGATGATAAGAAATTGTGGGGAGATATTTATATAAAATTTGAATAATAAACAGTTGTATTTGCGTTTTTAAATGCCTATTTTGTCTTTTTGATGTCAACTCTAAAATTGGAGTTTATTACAAAAGATATTAGATTAATATCCAACGACAGTTGGTCTGATTATGCCGCCTGGTTTTAAGTAGTATGCCATATATTAATAAATCTCCTTCAACTTATAGTCTTCTTATTGCCCTGATTGCCAAGGGATCGATGAATAATCTTCACAGATCGGATATTGTCAAGGCGTTTCAAGTAAAAGGAATTGAAGTCAGTTTTTTAGTCAGAAAGGATTATCTTTCCCTGTTGGATCGTATTGACGGTTGTCGGTATCTTACCTGTAGCTTTCCAAAAGAAAAAGGTACAAAAGGCGTGCTACGTAGAGTTTTGCGCTATCTACGCAGTCTCTATCCCGTAGGTGCAATCGGTCGGAGGGAAACAAGGCCCCTCGAGCAACGTTTACGGATGAAAGCTCTTCATGCGTTTAATGAATGGATTACACGTTTTAAAACAGTGATACGCTTAATTGCGTGGTGTGAGCGGTATCTTTATCGACATGAGCAGATTGAGGGACTTGATGGTACTGAAGCCGATCAAATGCTGTTACTCGGTGTTGGAGCAGACGGTGCGGAACATGAAACAAAATTAACCTGGTGGGCGAAACAACACGATATCTCAGTGGTTCATATGATTGGCAACTGGGATACACTTACCTCAAAGGGATATCCTGGTGTTCCGGTTTCGATGCTGCTCGTCTGGGGCTCGGTGATGAAAGAAGATGCGGTAAAACTTCATGATGTAGCTGTTGACAATATTCGCATGATCGGTTCCATCCGGTATGATCGCCTGCAGGAGGCGATACACCAGTCCCGGCAAGAATTTTTTGAACGTCTGGGGCTTGATCCCGATAAGAAGACAATCTTGTTCGCAGGTCCGCTTAGTGAGGATCAGTACTTTGAGATGATGCAGGCATACGAGGAATTGCTTGCCGAGGATGGCGACTATCAGATGATCTTTCGCATGTATCCCGGTAAGAATTTTATGGCTTCGCCTTATGCTAAAGCCATTATCCATTACGCACAATCTCTTCCCGGTGTCTATGTAAGTATTGGCGACCCCGATTACAGGGTGGGCAGTAAAGATAAGGCGGTAATGCAAATAGAGCAGTTCGAGCTCTGGCATGCATTTCAATATAGTGATGTGGTGGTTAATTATTTTTCAACAGTGTCTCTCGAATCATGTGTGTTTGATCGCCCCGTCATCTCTATGCTTTACCGGCCCGTGCACAACTATGGATGGCTTAGCCCGCCAGTCTATGCTGATCATCCTGGTTTACCGCACAATATGCGATTGTTTTCCTACGGAGCGGTACAACGGGTGAAGGATCGTGGTGAATTGCTGGCTACCGTCCGTGAAGCCGTGTCTCGACCTGAAAAGTATCAGGCTGCTCGTCGTAAGGCAGTGAAAGAGGAGATGGGCGTACTTGATGGGAGTGTTGTAAAGCGGATGGTTGACTGCTGTATGGATGCCGAGAGGCAACACTTGGAGCAGTTGCAGGGGTGATATGAAGATTGCTTTTGTCTATGTGAAGGGTCGTCTCGCACGGCTTGCCGACACCCGTGCCGGTCAGGCCGCACGGGAATTTTATTATGGAGCTATGGAACTCCAAGAACGTGGGCATGAGGTGCAGTTATATGAGGTTGATGTCGGATCGGACGCACCTTCAGGTTCGATGTCGGTGGAAATGTTGTATAAATTGCATCTGACACCGAGCAAGACCAATGGCTCTCTGGTAAGGCAACTTCGTGCTTTACTGCCGGAACTCAATTCCAATACGGTGGTGGTGGCGACTGCATCCGGTCCTGCTTATGGCCTTGCCTTGCTTGCAACCTGCGGGCAATTGCGGGTTCCATTGCTTGCCATTCATTGTGGTATTGCCAACCACCCTTTACGCCGCCGACGCCGCTTGATCAATGCCTTGCTCCTCCGTCGCTCCTGGACCATGCTATATGGTGATGGTGAGATGGAACCGGTTCAGCGGATGTTTGGCCCGCTTCATGATCGTTTGCGGGTTAATCAATTTGGTGTGGATACATCATTTTGGCGGCCAGAACGGGAAAAGGACGGCAAGTATATTATGGCAGTGGGAAATGATGTTCGGCGGGATTATCCGCTTTTGCTGAAACTGGCAAAGCAAATGAAGGAACGTTTTATCGTGGTGACCCGTCAACACTTAGGTGATTTGCCTTCCAACGTAGAGCAGTTACGGGGGGATTGGCACGCTCAGACTTTGAGTGATACCGGGTTGCGGAAGCTCTATCAGGAGGCCATGTTAATAGTCACCCCCCTGCAGGATTCCGTGCAACCCTCGGGGCAAAGTGTCTGTCTCCAGGCCATGGCCTGTGGCAAACCAGTGGTGCTGACGAAGACGGTTGGACTCTGGTCGCAGGAGATGATGCGGCATGGCCAAAATGTACTTTTTGTGCCGCCGAAAGATCTTACGGCACTGCATAAAGCTGTTTCCAGTTTAATTGCCAAGCCCAAAAAACGGAAAAAATTGGGAGAGAACGCCAGAGCAACCGTTTGTGATCAAGCAGATATATCTTTATTTGCCTCGCGTTTGGAAGATTTTGCCGAGCAGATTGTTCATTGAATTTTGAAACTGTGGGACTAACTCTGATGAAACCAACACATCCATTGTTGTCATTTCTTGATCGACACACCATCTTTTTCTCATTTTTGGTGTTTGTCGTGTTTTTTATTGTTGGGGATCGATTGCTCAACGAATATTACCTTCCGGATGCCAAAGGTATTGAAAATAGTTATTATCATCATGGATTAAGGAAAAATTTTAAGGGCACGGTGACGTGGGGAGAGAACAAACATCCTTTGTATACGGATGATTTAGGTTTTAAGGATTCTCAATGCCGGGTAATCCCCAGGAAAATCGATCGACACCGCGTCCTTTTTATTGGTGATTCTTTTACAGAGGGAGCCGGTCTTCCTTTTGAACAGACCTTTGTCGGCATGTTCCGACAGGCATTTCCTGCACTGGACGTATTAAATGCCGGTTCTGTCTCGATGAGTCCTAAGTTGTATTACTACCGCTTGAAGTATTTGTTGGAGGTTGAAAAGCTTCATTTTGACGAGCTTATTGTGTTTATTGATATCTCGGATATAAATGATGAGATTGAGTATTCTATCTGGACACCTGTCGAAGAATCTCCGTTACGTCGTCTGGATGCATGGCTTCGTTCAATATCTTTTACCTATAAAATGTTGCGTAATAACCTGCTCAACGTGGAAAAAAACAAGTTCTTACAGCGACTCATTAAGCGCATTGACGCCGGCAAACCGGTGACTGAGCAAGATCCGGCCACGGGAAAAACAACTGGATCAGCGCAACAATCTTCAACGTCGGCAACTAATAGTATATCCATCGATCCACCGCATGTGGTCATGCCAGCTGATTTCAGGGCAAAAAGGATTGAGGAGCGGCCTCGATGGACATTTGATAAAAAAATCTATAATAAGTGGGGACGAGCGGGTATGGCGCTCGCCAAATATCATATGGATTTGATCGTGCGTCTTATGCAGGAGCGTGGGATACCTATGACGATTGCGGTGTACCCTTGGCCAGATCAGATACGAGAAGGGGATCGCCGTTCTATTCAGGAGGTGGAATGGCGGCGATTCTGCGAAAAACGAGGTGTTTCATTTATGAGTTATTTCGGTGAGTTCGTCCGTGATAACCCTGAGGAGATCATTCGAAATTATTATATTCCTGGGGATGTGCATTGGAACGAACAGGGACATGCGCTTGTTTTTCGTAAGCTTCAAGCTTTTTACCGTCAACAGCATCAGAATTAATTTTTATTTGGGATAGATATGCAGATTGTCTGTATCGTATTGGTGAGAAACGAAGAACGATTTATTGCCACGGTTCTAGGGAATATAGTCGATTTTTGCGATAAAATTATCGTAGTGGATGATGTGAAGACCAGAGACGAAACAGGGAGCATTGTTCGCAAGATGATGGAACGTCACGATAAGATAAGTTATGTGGTAACCAAACATCCACGAGAATCTCATCCGATGATTCAACAATACGCTGGTACCGACACCTGGATTTTTGCAGTGGATGGGGACGAAATATACGATCCAGAGGGATTACGACGTTTTCGTCCTCGTCTGGAGGCAGGTGAATTCGATAATTGGTTTTGCATTTTTGGCAATGTGCTTAACGCCAAGACTGTTGACCTCAGCACGGGGACTGCAGAAGGCTACCTGGCCCCGCCTTGCAGAAGCATGACAAAGCTTTATAATTTTGCAGCTATTGATGCCTGGGACGGCCCCTGCAATGAACGGTTGCATGGTGGTACTATTCGTTTTCGTCCCGGGTATGATGAAAGTTTGCGTTGTGATATTCATCAAGAAATAAATTGGCGTGAAGCTGATTTCCGCTGTTTACATACCTGTTTTATTACGCGAAGTCGGGTTGAGAAAAGGATTCAATCCGTTCGATGGAATATCTCTGATCGAACTGAGATGCCATGGTGGCGCCGCCTGCTACGGCGAGATACGAGTTTTGTTCCCTGGAAACTTCAGAAATATACACGGGGGGAACTAGTGCGTGAGGATGTGCGTGCCTTTTTCCCGGGTGGACAGGCGTGTGATGGTTTTTTGACGGGGATGACGGATTGATGCAGGATAAACTTCTCCATTTATTCGGACAGATTCGACAGAAGGCCAGGCATGGGCGAATTCGTTTGTCGGCGCGTCATTTTCCCGCAACCCTGTCGGCAAAATGCCTGGCAGGCAGAGCCCCGGTGGTAGCCATCAATATGTTTCCTGCCGCTGGTGCTTGGGGGGGTAGTAGTGTCTTTGTTCATCAGTTTATGGCTGCACTTCGCCGTTGCGGTATGCGCCCGGTTTTTGACTTGGGTGGTTCGGTGGATGTTATTGTCATCATTGATCCAAGAGAAGACCTGTTGAACAAGGCCTTTGGTATGGCGGAGATTGCTAGTTATAAAAAAAAGTACCCGAATGTGCGGATTATTCACCGGATTAATGAATGTGATCAGCGCAAGGCGAGTAACTTTATGGACGAATGTCTGCGTCAGGCCAATGGTATCGTTGATCATACTGTTTTTATTTCCAAATGGTTGCAGGACTATTTTACTGAACGCTGGTTTGATCCTTCCTGCTCACATCAGGTGATTTATAACGGGGCAGATTTAGCTGTATTCCATCCTTTGGGCGCGCAATGTTTTGATGGAGGTACTTTACGTATGGTTACCCATCACTGGTCTGCAAATCTCTTGAAAGGTTTTGCCGTGTACCAACAGATAGATACCATGATCGCCGATGGTTTGCTGCCAAATACAGAGCTGTGGATTATCGGTGGGCGTCCTCCCGAGATGCAATGGCGTGCCGCTCGACTCTTTGATCCAATTGCCGGCACGGAGCTTGCTGATCTGCTGCGCCGGTGTCATGTCTACATTACGGCTAGTCTTTGGGAACCGTGCGGTATGCATCATGTAGAAGGTGCGCAGTGTGGCCTTCCTTTATTGTATCATGAAGATGGCGGAGGTATTGTTGAGGCAGGCGAGCGTTACGGGCTTGGTTTTCGGGAAGCGGATTTGTCTGAATCTATACAAGAAATGCGCGTTCGTTATCAGGAGATGCGGCGTCGGGTCTTTAATGACATGCCCGATGGCCTGTCCATGGCAATGGAATATGTTAGGTCGGTTTATCGTGTCTTGTCTTTTGCGTAAAAAATCCTTTGATAGGATTGGAAGGGTCGGTTTTGTTGTCGATGCGTTTTTGCCTTCTTGGAGTGCCTGTTTGCGCCAAAGGACTTTTCGCCCTCTAGTGACTGGCTGGCCGAGCAATACCGCTGGGACGGTGATGCGTTTTGGCTGGGTGGCGCAACATATTAATCACTTGCCCGACAGGAAATGGAGATATGAACTGTATCGCCCTTGGCGCTCCTATCAGGTAGTCGTTTTTATTAAATCCATGAATGATGCCTGCCGAAAATTAGCCACAACCCTTCGACAAAAAGGAAAACGCACCGTTTTTGACGCCAATGTGGATTATTTTACCCCGGTTGCCGGCACTGTGTATTATCGGGGTATGGCTTCTACGCCACAACAACGTGAACAAAGTTGTGCCATGGCAGGCAGTTGCGACGCAGTTATAGCTGATTCCCGGTATCTGCTGGAGAAGGTGGTCCCGTATAATTCTCGTGCTGTTTGGATTCCTGATAATATACCTGATACCTGGATTGCCCAAAAAAGTAACTGGAGACCTCAATCGGGGCGAAAATTGCCACTGCTTTGGTCAGGTGAAGCGGTGAAGCTTTTTGAGTTGCTGCGGATTGAATCGGTGTTACGCAGTTTTCGAGAGAATATTCAATTGCGGCTGGTCACCGGTAATCTGGACGCCTTATCGCGAATATATGAGCCATGGCAGGGGAGATTGCGTCGTCTGCTGGCTGATTTGAATTGTGAGGTGTTGTCCTTTCAGAATATTCCGGCCTTGCTGGCGGTGTACGATCAGGGTGGTGTTTGTATTTCGCCTCGCTTTCTCGATAATTCTTATAATATGGGGCATACGGAATGGAAGATAAGCCTTGCCATGGCAAGAGGCCGTGTGGCTTTAGCTAGTCCGCAACCGAGTTATTGTGATTTGCAAAAAAGAGCCGGTGGAAAAGGTGTAAAAATATGTTTGGAAGAAATGGAGTGGAGCACTATTCTGGACAATATGCTCACCGGGAATTTTGGGTGGGAAGAGGAACAGCGCGAGGCATGTACAGTGGTTCGGAGATACTATGCAACCTCGGTGGTGGCAGCGGCACATGCCGATTGGCTCGGTTCTCTTTTGAGTGAACGAGAGGAGTGCTGTTAATGTTGAATCGTTTTAAATCTTTTTTGCATCTATCCTGGCTGTTGGCCGGAAGGATGGCAGCTGAAAAACGGCGCTGGTGGGGTAAGCAACCTTCCCGTGGACACGGGTTTGGTGTTTTTTACGGGCATGAGCATATCCCCGGACGGCATGAACGCTCGGGTGGGGCAATGATCAAGTTTCAGGATTTGAATGATCGTTTTCCTAATACTGTCAGTCATCCAGATATTCTTTATCTGGTTACCAGTGCTTTACCTCTATTCCCTGAAGTGATTGTACGAGCAGCCAAACGGCATGGTGCATTGCTGGTGTTGAATCAGAACGGGGTGGCCTATCCCGGCTGGCATGGTCCTGGATGGGAAAAAGCCAATCTTCCCGCACGGAACCTGTTGCAGCAGGCGGATTATGTTGTTTACCAAAGCCGTTTTTGCAAGGAAAGTGCGGACAGATTTGCCGGTGCCTGTCAGGCCCCATGGAAGATACTTGCAAATCCGGTAGACACGAAGGTCTTTACGCCCGCGTCCATGTCGCCACCGGGATTGCGGATTCTTTTGGCAGGAAGTCATCAGCACTGGTATCGTGTTCGTGTGGCGCTTGAGACCCTTGCGCGTGTCCCCGATGCCAGACTTACCATCGCCGGCCGTCTTACTTTTCATTCTCGGCAAAGTAGATGTCTGGAGGAGGTGAATGGTCTGGCGGAGCATTTGAAGATAACGGATCGGGTAGAGTTTGTTGGCCCGTACAGTCAAGATGCTGCGCCGACCCTTTTTCAGAGTCATCACATTCTCTTACATACAAAATATAATGACCCTTGCCCACGGCTGGTGGTGGAGGCCATGGCCTGTGGTCTCCCGGTGGTTTATTCTGCGAGCGGTGGCGTCTCTGAGCTGGTTGGAGATGAGGGCGGGGTAGGTTGTGAAACCCATTGCGATTATGAACAGGATCATCCCCCGGATCCTGTTGCCCTTGCCCATGCAGTTGAAAAAGTAGTTTCCGCATTGCCTTATTTTACGCAGCAGACTCGGCTGAGGGCTGAACAACTTTTTGATGTTCGGCCCTGGTTGGATCATCATGAGAGAATTTTCCTGGGTCTTTTGACAAAGGAATCCAAACAAAGTCGAGACAAATGACAGCACAAAGAAGTCCTGGAAAAATGGAGAAACAACTAAATATTTATTGGCTTGAAACGGGTGATACCAGAGGGCTTTATCAGAAATTTTGTCTTATGGAATGTGCCGCTCGTGGTGAGATCGTGTTCCGAGTGCGACCTCAATCAGCCTTTGCTGAGTTTGGTCTTGATGTGGCCGATGTTCCTTTACTTAAGGAAGGGTTCTCTGTCTTTCGCGCTGTTCAGGGCAATAGCAGCATTTTGGTGGTGCTTGATAACAAGGATAGTTTTTTTAATATTTCCCCTTTGATTCGAAAGGCAGATCTTTATTTTCTCGGTGCGTATTGTCCTGCGATTATTGAGGCAAAATGTTTTCCGGAACCCTATTCTTGGCAGACGAAAATGGATTTGGCCCCCTATCGACAGCATTTCCGGAAAGTGATAGAGCAGTTTGGTGACATGTTTGGTAAAATAGTTCGATCTATTCCCATGCCGATGATTATGCATCCCCCCCTGCATCAGAGCAAAGGTGATGCGTTTTCAAAACGTCGTTTTGCTCTGGTGGCACTTGGTCTTGCTGTGGATCGATGGGCAAGACATTGGCACAGGCCTTCATTTCCATTACTTGAAAAAGCGATGTTTGCTATACGGTACAAAGAGTTGCTTGCTTTACGGCACCAACAGCTTGAGTGTGATATCGTTGCAGCCGATACTTTATGGGCATGGCCTGAGCACCGGGCCCACCTGTATTACGAAATATCCCGTTTGTCTGATCGATGGAAGGTGTTGACCAGATTAAGTGCTCCGCGTTCAGGAAAAAGCTGGCCCGAAAGAATTACTCCACCGATGCGTGATTTTGTTATGGAACAGCTGAGGGGTGGACAGGCTACGTTTCAGGGTAATTTTGAGCGGCTTTTTGCTGCCTCCAGACTCAATGTCCTTGCCTGTGGTAAGCACTGGGGGTGGCGGCAGCTCGGGTATATCGCACTGTTGTGCGGTACGCCGATTTTGATGGACAAACCGCTTTTTTCCCCGTATTTTTCTTTTGATAAATTTACCGTTTTTTATACAAAGGATCAGTGGCAGGAATTACCTGATGTGCTTGCCTCGCTGGATGAAACGGCCTGGTGGCATATTAAAAAGAAAAATCAGCAGGTTTTTGATCGGTTTCTTGCTCCTGAACCGGTGTCCCGGTATATGCTTTCGGTTGTAAATACTCATTTTATGGAATAATACGCATGCCCGTTGAGCCAATTGTTACCGTCCTGATGCCTCTCTACAATGGCGAAAAATATGTTCGTAAGGCTGTGGAGAGTATTTTGCTGCAGACATGGCGGGATTTTGAACTACTGATCATCGACGATGGATCTAGTGATAGAGGGCCGGATATTGTTTCGGCCATAACAGATGAACGAATAATCCTATTGCGTAATTCCAGCAATATGGGGGTGGCTGCCACATTGAACCGTGGGTTGGCTATGGCCCGGGGGCGGTACATAGCTCGCATGGATGCCGATGACATTAGTCTGCCGGATCGTCTTGAGAGACAGGTCCGTTTTATGGATAATCATCCGGATGTGGGAATTTCCGGTGGTTGGGTTCGTTTGTTCGGGGGGGGACAGCTACCGTATACATGCCAGGTACCTGTTGACAGTCAGGATGTGGCTGCGTATATGCTTTTTGAGAATTCTTTATGGCATGTGACAGCAATAATCCGAAAAAATGCTATAAATCAGGCCACTCTGAAATACGACCCCGTTTTCAGCCGATCCGAAGACTATGATCTGTGGACACGGGCTGGCGAACATTTTGCTCTTGCCAATATTGATCACATACTTGTCCGGGTTCGCAGACATAAGGAAAGTGTAACGAGATTGAACTGGGATGAGATGACCAAACAAACTGAAAATATTCAGCATCGTTTGCTTGAGCGGGTTGGTTTGCAATTATCGCCATCTGAGATTTCTTTCCATCATTGGGTGGGAAGAGGTTATCGGTTTCACAAGACAGAACGTGTCCGCGACGCGGAAAAATGGTTGTTACAGATTGTATCGGCGAATCAGAAAACACTGGTGTATGCTGATAATTCACTAAAACAGGCTGTTGGCAGGGTATGGTTTCGTCTTTGTGCGAATTCAGGTACGCTAGGGTTTTGGACTTGGCGTACGTGGAGCGGCTCCCCTTTGGCAGATTTTGTAAATATTTCCGTGTCCGACAGGTTTCGTTTTATTGCGAGTATTCTCTGGCACATGGCTCGCAGAACAAACAAGAAAATTACATGAAAAAATCAAAAATACAGATTCGGATTAGTTCATACATTCGTTTGCGAAAATCATTATTTGAGGCTGCGCGTGCTGCTCGAAAGGGAATTACTAATATTGATTTTTGGCCGTCCTCATTGAATTTGATGATGATTGATCGGTGCAATGCACAATGTATCATGTGTGGTCATGATTACCATGACTGTGGTTCTGGTGATATGTTGACTTTTGCCAAAGTGCAGACAATCTTCGAGCATCTTCACATGCATAAGTTGGTTGATGTGATTTATGGTGGAGGCGGAGAGCCATTTCTCAATGATGATCTCGGAGAAATTGCTGAATATACGCATCGTCGGGATCCTGTTATTCAGCATACGGTAATTACCAATGGGATAGCCTGGCGATCGGCCATTGTCAAAAAACTTATCGAAAATAATGTTGATTTTCTCGTATCTCTTAATGCTGCTTCGCCGAAGAGTTATGCTACGGTATCAGGTGTTGATGGATTTGAGTCGGTCTGTAGCAATATTGACAATTTGAACCAGTTGCGAAAGAAAATCAATGTTGGAAATCATCTGGCAGTGTCCATTATTCTTATGCGGCAAAATATTCATGAACTACCGGAATTTGTGCGATTGGCTGATCGACTGGGTGCGGATTCGGTGAAGGCTTTTTATGCCCGGATTTATCCTCCAGCGTTTCGAATTCGTTCGGGTAATGCCAGAATTGCTTCGGAAGATTCGTTGTACTATCATCAGGATTTAGCGAATCGGTTCATTCGGGAAGCGCAGGAAGAGGCCGGGCGAATGAAAATCCGATTTGAACCGCCCCCATTGTTTGGGACGCATAAGGCAGTATCGCAAAACTGTCTGGAACCATGGCGTTCATTGTACATTGATACCAACGGGAATTTATTTCCCTGTGCTGCCAGTGAGATTCATTTTAAAGAGAAGGTGGATAAACAGATCTATAAAACAGGCAATATTCTACATGACCCGATAGAAAAAATATGGAACAACGAATTCTGGCAGGCATTGCGGAAGACAAATTTGCAGTCAGATGCTGTGCAGCCGATTGTACCTGAGTGTTCCTGCTGCAGTATGGGCATTTGCTGGAATGGTCCGGATGTAGCGGAAAGTCACCTCATGGACTGGTCTCACTCTGAGGCTTCATCCTTACACTTGTGATGCATATGTCGATGCCCCGGATAAGTGTCGTTATCTGTACGAGAAACCGTGCTGTTTTTTTGGATAAATGTTTGTCGAGTTTAGAGAAGCAAACTCTTGGTGCAGAGGATTTTGAAGTTCTGGTTGTAGATAATGGTTCAACTGATGATACTCTGGGAATAGTGGAAAACTTTTCTGCCCGACTTCCGCTTACTGCTGTTATTGAACCGGTTGTTGGTCTGTCCCGGGCAAGGAATACGGGCTGGCAGGCTGCAAAATCTGATTATATTGCTTTCTTAGATGATGACGCAATGGCGGATCCTGAATGGTTGGCCTCGGGATTACGTTCTTTTGAGGAGGTGTGTCCCACGCCATCGGCTTTGACCGGACCTATTCGTCTGGTATGGGAGAAAAAAGAACCGGAGTGGTTGACGACTGATATTCAAGGATGTCTTGGACTTCTGGATTTTGGATCGATTGCCAGAAAATTTGGTGGCGAGGAAACCCTGTTTGGTGCAAATTGTTTTTTTCACAGACAGGTATTGGATCGTTTCAATGGCTTTAATGAACGGCTGGGACGGCTGAACACGGTGCTTTTATCCGGCGAGGAGACCCTGTTGCAACGGCAGATTGAAAATGTGGGGGGGCATCTTTGGTATGATCCTCATGCCAGTGTCAGACATTGGGTTTCCGCATCCAGAATCACTCGTAAATGGTTTTATCAACGATATTACTGGGGAGGGATCTCAGATTATTTTATGGATAGAATCCTTGGTTCTGTTATGGGGAGCCCCGGTGCACAACGTGAACGAGGCAGAGTACAACGTGTTGTAAAAAATGTTATCTTTTCCGCAGGCTTGACACTAAGCCCTCAGGTAGTTCATTCAAGAATTTATATGTGTTATGTCGCTGGATGGTTTGCCGGTGGTTTGAAGTGGCGGCGTATGCGTGGCACTGACTTTTCTGAAAAATTATATGAATAATAATTTTGTAAGCGTCATCATCCCTTCAGGTAGGCCGGATCGTGTTTTTTTGACGGTTCGTTCATTGCTTACCCAGAGTGTACCATCTGAGATGTACGAGATAATTGTTGTGACACCTGATCCTGGTGAGTTACAGCGTAATTTCCCTGAAGTTCGCGTTATAGCAACAGATCGTTTGTTTCCGCCCGGAGGCATGCGGAACATAGGAGCTCAGAAGGCACGGGGGAGGTATTTGTTTTTTCTTGATGATGACTGCATGGTTCCGGAGAATTTTGTTGAATACTTGACTCAGATTTTGCGAAAAAAGGATCAGATCGGTGCTGTTGGTTGTCGGGTAGTAGCCTATGATGTGACATTCTGGAACCGTTGCGCAGATCAAGCGTTATTTACTGCATATCAAGCAAAAAAAGAAGGAATTACTGCCGGATTGGGGTCTGCTGCTTTGGCCGTAAAGCGGGACGCCTTTGTAGCTGTTGGTGGTTTTGATGAAGGGCTCATGGCATCTGAGGATTGGGACTTTAGCTTGAAATTGCGTGAGTCGGGATGGTTGGGATGGTTTACCCCGGAGATTGAGGTGCGGCATGACCATCGACGCGGGAATTTTTCGGGTATCCTTCGTGCTGCATGGCAGTATGGTCGAGCGTCTGGTTTGACCGTGCAGAGGAGACATAAAGGGGAGGTATCGTGGGTAGCTGGCATGATGGTTGCGGCATCACGAAAAAGGATGTATTGGTTATTGATGTTACCGTATAGCTGTTGTCTCACATTGGTTTGGCTTTTTGATACTCGGCCAATAAAAATGCTTCCTTGCCTACCTGTCTTGTTTCTTGCTCGAATGTCGTATCAATGTGGAGTGTTTATATCATTGCGGGATGACTTTCAGAATGAGATCGGTGAAAAGAACCAGGAAAAATGAAAAATATATTTGTTGTAATTCCAGCCCATAATGAAGCAGAGGTGATCGCTGATGTAATCAACGAAGTTGATATGGCTGGCAATTATCATATAATTGTTGTTGATGATGGAAGCGAAGACAGCACGTATGATATTTCAAAGTCTTTTAAACATGTTGTCGTCCTGCGCCATAAAATTAATCGTGGAAAAGGAGCTGCAACTAAAACTGGTATTGTTGCAGCAAACAGGCTTGGTGCTGACGTAGTTGTGACAATGGATGGTGATGGTCAACATGATCCTAGTGACATTGAAGCCTTAATTCAGCCAATAATTGATAAAGAATTCGAAGTGGTTCTTGGGGTACGGCGCAGGAAAAATGGGGAGATGCCTTTTATTAAAATTATAGCCAATAAAATTGGCAATACTGTAACATGGCTCCTTTATGGGATTCATGTTTCTGATAGCCAATCCGGGTTTCGGGCGTATTCAAGCTTTGCCGCTCATATTATCGATACAAAGGCTGATAAATATGAGTATGACAGTAAGGTTATAAGGGAGATTAATAATAACAGGCTGTCGTTTGTAGAGGTTTTCATCAAGGTGCGGTATACAGAATATTCCATGGGGAAACCTCAGAAGCAGGGTTTTATCAATGGAATTAAGACACTCATCCGTATGATATGGGATAAGTTGATCTAGGAACGACAGATAGGAGAACTACATGAATATACAACTTTATCAGGTAATAATAGTTGCTATATCGGCTGTGATGCTGTTTCAGGGGGCTAAGGAGTTTTTTAAACGGGAATCCGGCCAGACTTTGTTGAAATTTGCAGTTCGAGTAATTGTTTGGGGAGGTATGGGGACAGTTGCTATTTATCCCAATTCAACCGAGATAGTTGCACGTTTATTTGGTATTGAGGATAATATTAATGCAGTTATTATTACTGGTTTTCTGTTGGTATTTCTCCTTATTTTCAAGTTGTTGTCTGCTATTGAAAAGATTGAACAGAATGTCTCTGAGTTAACCAGAAAGGAAGCGTTGTCCCATCTTGATAGCAGTCAGGGTAATGAACAAAAGAGATAATTTTGTATGATAAAATTTACCAGAATATTAATACTATTGTCGCTTATGATATGGGTAGTTGTAAGCGTAGCGGCTCTAGCGGGAATGTATAAACTCTGGTGGGATCGAGAACGAGTAGATTATCTGGGAACAACACGAGCGGAGCAACGACAGAAAGTCTTTCTCAATGCCGGGATGTCGCTGTCATTGCTTGACAGACAAGGTGATGCTGAGAGATCCTGGCCAAAAAATATACATTATTCTGTTACAGGAGACTTAAATCAACTTTCCTACATTAAGTACCTGTTGATACCCCGAATTCCCGCTGGTTCTGAAACATATATTTTCAATATAGCTGATGGCGTTTCGCCATACCTGAAGGATGAACATATCTATTCCGCAAGTCCAAACGGTAGAGGGTCACGTGGGCTTATTCTATCCCTCTTGGTAATAGCTGGTTTTGGGCTCGCTCTCCAAAAAAAGCTATCCTCAATAAAATTTAGTTTTCCCGAGATGGTTGGTTGTAGTCTGTTACTGGTCACGGGGAGTGTTGTTTTATCACGTGGGATGTTTTCCACGGCAGTGCCAGGGTTTATAGCGCTATCATTTTCAGGTGTGTTGTGCTGGATGTATTGTTTTGTGAGTGTGGTGTCTAAAGTTAAAAATAGTATTAAACTTTGGTGGCAGAAACAGTACATCACAGTAAATCGACAATCAATGTGGCTAACTGTACTACTGGGCATCGTTGGTTTAAGTGTTGTGTGGTCTTTTATCATGGCCGTTG
>Ga0256845_1000558_pt1 | contig 34686 bp, 26 predicted proteins | sample RiftiametaG_FD_189101 | JGI IMG/M metagenome (GOLD analysis project Ga0256845, IMG submission 189101) | Tube worm associated microbial communities from hydrothermal vent at the East Pacific Rise, Pacific Ocean - Riftia | ecosystem: Host-associated > Annelida > Integument > Unclassified ...
CCTTATGGGGGGGCATCGGGAGAGGTTGAAAGGAAAGTTTCTGCCTCGACGAATCGGGGGGGGAAGGCTCGCGTTTCTGTCTGATTCTTTTTCCGCTGAAGAGCTTTCCCCTGCCGTTTTCTCCTTGGCCCATCACGCGCTCGGTGGAGCGATGGAGCTACGGGAGTCAGTGCAGGAGAAAGTGGTATGAGCCCGAAGCCATCGGGGGTCGATGAAGACAGCTTTCTTTACGATCTCCTGCAAGGAGCCGGTGATTTTTTATACCTCGTCGATGGAGAGAAACGTGTACATTATGTGTCTCCAGCATTCGAAAATATATATGGGCTACCCTGTGATAATTGGAGAGAGCTTTACCTGACCTCCGAGCAAGAGATCGTTTTCTTGGGGCCCGAATCTCGCGTCGTGACATCCGAAATCGCGGGAGCTTCAGGAGGTGCGCGGCTTGTTGAGTCTGTCGAGCGGCGTAGAAAAAGGAATAACAAGTACGAGTGGGTGGGCGTAGGGAGGGATGTTACTCTGCGCAGCTTGACTGAGTGCGAACGGAGGCGAGCCTATAAGTTGGAGGCATTGGGACGACTTTCTGGTGGCATCTCTCATGATCTCAATGAATACCTTACCGTGATTGGTTGCGAAGCGGATTTGCTGGCCGAGGGATCTCATGGGGAATCTGCCAAAGTGATTCTTGAGAGTACGGAGCGTGCAACAGAATTAAGTCAGCGTTTGATGTTATTTGGGCGCGAGTCCGCCCACGAGATGTCTCTCGTTGACCTCACAGATGCAACGAGGGATGCGATGCGACTATTTGGGAGAATGTTGCCAGATAGAATCAACGTTGAACTGGACTTAGGCGCGCGCGGTAAGGTGCTTGTGCCGCCAACGGAACTCTGTTCTGTTCTGATGAATTTGTTGGTAAATGCCGTGGACGCTATGGCCGCTGGGGGACGCCTACGCATCACCACCGCTGACATCAATTCGAACTCCGAGATAGCGCTCCTCAAAGAGGGTGAACCAGTGGAATCTGTAGTCCTCTCGGTTGAGGATACAGGGGAGGGCATGAGCTTTTCTGTGCGCGAGCGCATGTTCGACCCGTTTTTTACAACGAGAGGAGCTGGGGACGGAAAGGGAATGGGCCTGGCCGTTGTATATGGCACTGTTCAGCGCTTGGGCGGCACGACACGGGTGTACTCGGAGATTGGTCGTGGAACACGAATTGATGTGCTTCTGCCAAGGAATGAGGGCGAAAAAGTTCTCACTGCCCCGCTTTCCGAGCGTCCACCGGGCAAAGGTGAACTCATTCTTTTGGTTGAGGACGACCAACGTGTGCGGTCATTGACCACTCGGGTTTTGGAACGCTCCGGCTACCAAGTCCTTGCTTTGGGCAATCCGATAGAGGCATTGGAACTAGATGAGTTGGTTTTGGCTAGCGTCTCGATGATGCTCAGCGACGTGATCATGCCCGAATTGAGTGGTCCGGAGCTTTACGAGAAGTTGAGGGAACGCAGGGCGAACCTACCCGTAGTTTTTGTGACCGGGTACTCTTCTCAAGATCTTTGGGGGGAGGCATTTGATGGCACTGGTTTTCTTCGAAAGCCTTGGAGGCGAGAGGACTTGTTGCAAGCTATTCAACAATGCCTACTGACCTCCAACAAATCGTAGAAAAGTGGAGGGTCAGGGGAGTTCTTTGCAATTCTAACTACGGCGCCCCCAATTGTTAATTCCAGGAAGGGTGCGGTACAGAACTGCGTGGTAGAGATCTCGGGGTAAGAGACGCCGTAGTGCGGAGAAGAGAAAGGCATCGAAGGTTCCGGCGACGCGCACTGAGGGGTTTGGGGAGTCAATCACGCGAATTACCTTTCTCGCCACACTTTGGGGAGTCGAGTGTACCCTCTTCATGATAGTGGCAATAAAGGAGGACATGTACGTATAGTGCTCATGGTAGGGAGAAAGAGGGTCCTGCAGCGCCGCGCGACTTCGCTCCGTATAGCCAATTTGCTGCAACCCACCTGAGTTGATGAAACCGGGTTGAACGAGGGTGACGTAGACATTCCAGGGGCGCACTTCGTAGCTGAGGGCTTCGCTCGCTCCTTCCAAAGCAAATTTCGATGCGCTGTACACGCTCATCGTGGGCATAGCCATCATACCGCCCACCGAAGAGATATTGACAATTCTTCCCCAACGACGCGCGCGCATTCCAGGGAGAACCAATCGACTTAATTCCATCGGGGCATGATAATTTACCCCCATCTGCAAAAGGGTGTCCGGCTCCAATACGTGTTCGGCCACAGCACGAGTCATCATGCCTGCATTGTTGATCAACACATCGACGCGCTGAAAATAATTCTCCACCTCCTCTATCAACTCGTGGCGCTGGCGTGGGCTAGTTACGTCGAGTGCGCGTAGCCATAGATGAGGGCCTTGTTTGATTCCAGCTTTCAAAAATCGAGGGAGTGATTCTGAACGCGCAGTCAAAACCAAGTTGAACCGATTGAGGCGAATGAGGTGTTGGGCCACGGCGAGACCAAGCCCGCGACTGGCCCCGGTGAGGAGCACGAGAGGACGTGGGGGTCTTTCACCTTTTGTCGTTTCTGCCTTCTGAGGGAAAGATGTCATGAATGCCGTTGAGGGAGTGAGCGCAGACGCTTATAAAATGACTACTCTGCAGCCGAGTCAGTGTAGCGCGCCGATTGCAAAGAGGCTTCCTAGTACCAAAGACGTCTAGAGCGTGCTGAATTTGGGTACCAATGAGACAAAAAGTAGTGCCGGGGGGCAAGCAGGCACAGGTCAGGGGCCCTAACTCCCACCCCTGTTGGGGGCCGGAGAACTCGGCGGGTACCTCTGGTACGAGGAACGAGGCATCCGTTGAGCGGAATAGTTGGAAATTTTGTCTACTTGGAGCGGGCTATAAAGGAAGGAAGCCTACTTTTGAACCCCTAGTTATTGGGATCAAAGCAGCCGGATACACAACGAGACTGGGGGGGGATCATTGCAGAAGGGCAATCGCTCCCACAAGAAAGAGCGGAAAAGAGAAAGAGGCCCTGGTCTGCCACTCTGATTCTCTCTCCTTGTTGGCGTAAAATAGGGTTAAAGACCCTTCAATAGTCTTGAGTCCCGCACTAGAGTCCCTCATCAAGAGTTATGAGCTACATTCTTCCCCTGCACGGCGCCCCAAATCCTTCTTCTCAGAAAAACGGAACAAATCCTGGTTCCTTTGCCCTTAAACCAGATATTGGCGGTCCCCTCACCTTTGCCTCTCCCGATACCCCCGGCATGCCAGCTCCTAGCGAGAAGACAGCCTGGGATTTTTTACCTGAGGGCTGGACCCGTGATGGAAAATTCGCTCGGGCACCCGAAGGATTTGTTCCTATTACCCAGCTAGAACATGCTCGTCTGGGAGATATCACTCCCGAGATGACCAAGGTAGCGGCCCATGAGGTACATCTTACCGCTGAGCAGGTAAGGGACGAAGTCGCTGCGGGGCGCATGATTATTCCCGCGAATATTGTGCACCTGAAACACCAGCTGGAGCCGATGTGCATCGGACGCGCTGCCAAAACGAAAATCAACGCCAATATGGGGGCATCTCCTGTTTCTTCTGGCACCGACGAAGAGGTGGAGAAGCTGAAGTGGGCCGAGCGCTGGGGGGGGGATACAGTGATGGATCTCTCCACGGGCGGGGATCTTGACGCGACGCGTAAGGCAATCATTGAGAACTCTCATGTTCCAATTGGTACCGTGCCAATTTACTCAATGATCATTGGCAAAAAAATTGAGGACTTAGACAAAACACTCATTTTGGACACTCTGCGCCACCAAGCTGCCCAAGGCGTGGACTATTTCACCATTCACGCCGGGGTATTGCGCGAGCACTTACCCTTTGTAAAAAAACGGTTGATTGGAATAGTAAGCCGTGGGGGCTCTCTTCTGGCCAAATGGATGCTTGTGCACAATGCCGAAAATCCAATGGTCACGTATTTTGACGAGATTTGTGAGATCATGCGTCAGTACGATGTTTCCTTTTCATTAGGTGATGGATTGCGTCCGGGCGGTTTGGCTGATGCTAGCGACGAAGCTCAATTGGGCGAACTTTACGCTCTCGGCAAATTGACCGAGCGGGCATGGCGCAACGGTTGTCAGGTGATGGTTGAAGGACCAGGGCATGTGCCTTTCGACCAAATCGAATACAACATGAAGCTGCAACGCACGGTTTGCCACGGTGCGCCATTTTACGTCCTAGGCCCGCTAGTTACCGACATATTTCCTGGATACGATCATATCACCAGTGCGATTGGGGCAACGGCCGCGGGTTTTCATGGCGCGAGCATGCTCTGTTATGTCACGCCCAAAGAGCACTTAGGGCTACCTAAGAAAGACGACGTAAAGCAGGGTTGCATCGCCTATAAAATTGCAGCGCACGCAGCCGATGTTGCCCTGGGTATTCCCGGTACTCGGGATCGGGACGACGAATTAACAAAAGCCCGAGCAGCTCTTAACTGGGAGAAACATTTCGAGCTTTCGTTCGATCCCGATACCGCGCGAGCCTATCATGATGAAGATTTGGATGTGGACACGGACTTTTGTGCCATGTGTGGTCATGATTGGTGTTCCGTACGTATTTCTAAGGAAATTGTAGAATTTCAAAGTGGAAAGGCCGAAGGTTTTGAGCGTGAAAGCGTGGTCAAGTCGGCTGCTCTTACTGTAGAGCAACGCGAGATATTAGAAAAACGCGGAGTGCTCTCTCCCGAAGAAATTCATAAACTCGCAAGCAAGACGCAGCGAGTCGTCAGTGATGAGGGAGAAAGGGCATCTTGTCACTCCGATTACGTAGACTCTTCTACGGCTCAGGATATTCAGGGGGAACGACTCGTGCAGCTTCGCTCCAAGAATGCGTCGCCCGCGGCTGAGTAAGCGTTGAGCGCTCGCTCGGCCGTCGTTCCGCACGGCGCCTGAGCGGCTGAATATGCGAGCAGGGGCCATCTCTCATTGTTGGTACTTTCTGAAGAGGCCGCCCCAGCCCTCTCCGGAGGGGGTTCGCATGAGCTAGCCAATTGCTGTATGAGGGTGAGCATGACTACTTTTAAGTCGGGCATTCTTGTCGCGGCGGCTCTCAGCTGCGTGATTACACTATCGAACGAAGCCTCCGCTATCGAACCCATTAGCGAGGGTACCTTGATGCTTTCTGCCGAGCGAATGGTGAGTAGTAACTTCTCCTTCTATCCCGGAGGAATGGATTGGGACAACCAAATTTTTGGCGCACCCGGTAATGTTCCCCTGGGGGCCCCGCGCCTTGGCTTGGATTACTTTATTGTCAATGGTCTCTCATTGGGGGCTCATATCGGTACGGGGCTGTACGTAGATCAGGGAGATTCGACTTGGGGATATGTCGCCGTTTTACCCAGAATTGGCTACGCGTTTTCTCTGGGCAGCGTTATCGACTTTTGGCCACGCTTGAGCGCAGGCTTTCTACATGCGCGCAACAACACAACTGGCGTCATATCTATCGAGGCGATGTTCTTAGCAAACCTAGATGATCGATTTGCCATAGAATTTGGTCCTGCCCTCGATGTGCCGCTTTCGAGTACTTGGGGGCCTGACGCAATTGTTGGAGCAAACGCTGGTTTTGTCGTCCGATTTTGAAAATCAACTGAGGTGAAGTTGAGGTTTCCCGAGCGGCGGCCTCCCTGGGCACTCGAGGAGTGCCGTGCCCAGTATTGCGTCGAGGCAACGCGTCCAGCTGAGAAATGACGGGTGGCGGGTGCTAATTGAACTTGAAAGTGTCGGAGTTTGATGACGCGTTAGTGCCGAGGGCCTCGGCTATCAATTCGTCACGCTTTTCCGGAGGAAGCTGTTCGAGCTCTTCGGGCAAGAGTTCACGGGGTAAACGGTATTTACCGTCTAACCAATTGGCTAAATCTATTTTCTTGCAATGAGGCGAGCAAAAAGGGCGTGTCTCGAAGTCTGCGGGCACATCCAACTTCGTCTTGCACTGGGGGCAATTTAGTTTCATTGGGCCAACTCCTCAATTTTCGGTCAGAAGACCGCGTAGGCGACTAGGCTGCAGAGCGTAGTCCTTTTTGCAATAGTCACAGGTAATTTCTACTGGCTTGCCGTCGTCTATCATCGATTGAATTTCTTTTCGATTCAACGTAGCGAGGGCTCCCAATAGGCGGTCCTCGGAGCACCAGCAGGAGAAGGCCAAAGGGGTGGTGTTGAGAGGACTAAAAGGCATTCCGTAGAAAAGCTCGTCCCGCACTGATATCGCGTCGAAATTGTCTTGAAGCAGTTCTTCAATGGTAGGAAAGTCTTCTAACCTTTGAGCCATGATAGCAAGGGGAGAGCGCCCGACTTCAGGGAGCAGTTGAACCATGTAACCGCCAGCTGCGCTCACATTTCCTTTCTGATCAAAAAGAGTACCTACTGCGAGCATTGTATCGACCTGCTCCGATTCAGTCATATACGCCATCATAGCTGTGCTCACGGATGCTCCTTCGTTGATACGAATGATTCCCTGATTGATACTGCCGTTCGGTAAAGTACGCATCATCTGCAATAGGCGTTGGCTACCCGGAGCACCGTTGGTCTCTTTATTGGGTGCACTTTGAAGGAGTCCGCGTGTGTGTCCCTCTGGCGCTGAGTCGGCCACTAAGGTGCCAACACTCTGTGAGTCTTTCCATATACCTTGAACTCGAAGGTCGGGGGACATTGTTTCCCGAAAAAGAGCGGTTGCGGTGATCAGATCGCCAAGAACCTGAGCTTGCTCACCTTGGGCGCCCTGTGCCTCAATGATGCCGCGGACGGTATCGGTGGAGCGGGCAACGATCACTCGAAAGGCCCCATCGTCGGTCATCGCCCGCACGCTAGTGTCGGAGACTTTTGAGGTGGACTTGCTTGGTGAATGAGCGCCAGGTTGGGGCGACGCGGGAGGCTTGGTGGTAGTCACTGGATGGTGCGCCTTAACATAGAGATTCGTGACGGGCCACGAGTCATTTATATCGCAAACCCAGCGCGTCAGAGCAGAGTTCATTGTTCCTACAAACGAGCAAGGGGGGGCAATACCATCATTGTGTTACCCCCCCCCTTGCGCTTGGGTGCCCCGAATGGGCACGCCTAGGGCTTAGCGAACACTAAAAATTCCTTCAGACTCACCGGGCGGAGTAGCAAAAAGCTGGAGGTTAATTCGGTATCGAGGTCCCTGGAAATATTCCAGGACCATCTCGTGATCGCCCTGAGAGAGCTGAATTGTTCCTTTTCGAACTCGGGGTGAATGCTGGCCGTCGTTGTTGATGACGAGTTTCCCGTCGATGTACAGCTTGGAGCCATCATCGCTCGAGAGACGAAATGCCCATTTTCCAGCTTTGGAAACTTGGAAGCCTCCTTTGTATTGAATGGCAAACCACTCGAAACGATCCATAATTCCTGGAAAACCAGTGTCCCAAGAGCGCGCCGCGACGTCCCACTCGCAGGCATAGACTACGCTCATTGCCTCTAATGTATCCCACACTGTGGGCAGCTTGCGGGTGCCTGGGGCCAAGGGGTAAACGATTCCTTCGAAGCAACCATTCACAGGAGTATCATAGCCAAATACGTTCTCTGGAGGGGCTGCAGGAGGTTCGATGATGTCCTGGGGAGGAACTGGAGTGGGCTTGACGGGCTCAGGCTTCGAGGGGGGTGGTGTCTCCCGTTTTTTTCCACCGGACTGAGCGGAGCCGCTTTCATTGGAGCGTTTTTTTCCGCTGGATTGAGCGGAACCACTGCCATTGGAGCGCTTTTTACCGTTGGATTGAGCGGAGCCGCTTTCATTGGAGCGTTTTTTTCCGCTGGATTGAGCGGAACCACTGCCATTGGAGCGTTTTTTCCCATTGGACTGAGCTGATGCGCTCTTTCCCTTGTTCTTGTCGCGTCCGCTCTTGCCGCTGGACTTCCCCGAGGCCGTTGCACGGGCTTTGGCTGAGCCTCCTATGAGAAGGCCACCGGTAAATTTGTTCTTCGACTTGTTCTTGGTCTTTGCCTTTACGCGCGCGGTGCGCTTCTTTGTCTTAAAAACCACACCTGCTCTCCCTGATGCCTTAGCGGTGGCGCCGCCTTGACTAGACACTTTGGAGCTAGAGCGTGCCGATGCCTTCTTCGAAGAGCTGCTCTTCGAGGATGCTTTGCCATGAGTGCTCGCTTTGGCGGTAGCTTTCTTAGAAGAACTTGCCTTAGAGGTTGCCTTGCCATTTGCGCTGGCGCTGCCTCCACTTTTCGCGCTGGCGCTGCCTCCACTTTTCGCGCTGGCCGACATGCGAAAGCTGCAAGCTCCCAGTGCAAGGGCAAGCAGTAGTGCGACTGTGTTCCACAAAAGGGGAGGAAGTCGCATCGGCGTACTTTTCGATGAAGATTTCATAAATATTGTTTGCTTTGAGGGAAAGATGGCAAGGAAGAGTACGAAGAGAGAGGAATGAAGCTTCCTCCTCTTATCGCTTCTCGGTCGGTGCAATGATGGTGTTGATAAAATTGTCGAGAATTGCGTGCTCTTAGAGAAGATCGCGAAGTGATTCTTTTACAATCTGAACTGTACTCATGATGTCGTCGTCTGTGTGCGCGTTTGAAATAAACGCCGCTTCGTACTGTGCGGGAGGCCAGTAAACACCACGCCGTATTAGTCCTTGATGGAATCGACCGAACATTTCCGTGTCGCAGGTTTTTGCATCCTGCCATGATTGAACGGGCCCCTTGTGAAAGAAGAGAGTGATCATGGAGCCGACTCGCTGGACGTGGGCTTCAACCCCCAGCTCAGAAATTGCGGATTCGATTCCTTCTTGCAGCGCTATTCCCTTTTTTTCTAACTCGGAATATATCTCGGGTTTTAGTTGAGAGAGTGTTGCGCGGGCTGCGGCTACGGAAAGAGGGTTTCCACTCAAAGTACCGGCTTGGTAAACCGGCCCTAGGGGAGAGATACACTCCATGATTTCGCGGCGTCCACCGTAAATTGCAAGGGGGAGGCCGCCTCCAACAATTTTGCCGAGGCATGTCATATCGGGGGTGAGACCATAGAGTCCTTGAGCCCCTGATGGGGATAGTCGGCAACCAGTCATGACCTCATCAAAAATACTGACGGCCCCATGTGCAGTGCAAAGGGAGATGATTTTCTCTAGAAATCCAGCAATTGGAGGAACACAGCCCATATTGCCGGCAACGGGCTCGACGATAACAGCGGCAATTCGTGCTCCCTCCTTTTTAAAGAGCTTTTCCAACGCGGGAATATCGTTGTAGACGGCACTGATAGTATTCTTGACCACATCATCGGGGACTCCCGCCGAATCCGGGGCACCAAAGGTTGCCGCGCCGCTTCCTGCCTGGACCAAGAGGCAGTCCGAGTGACCATGGTAGTTACCGTCGAACTTTACAATCAAAGGTCGATTTGTGTAACCACGGGCCACGCGCAATGCGCTCATCGTTGCCTCCGTTCCACTGCTGACACAACGAAGCATGGAGATCGAACTAAATCGCTCACAAATTTCTTCTGCTAACAAGACCTCGGCTTCAGTAGATGCGCCAAAAGAGAGGCCATGGGTGGCGGCCTCGCGAACGGCTTCAACTACTTGGGGTTGACTATGGCCTAATATCATTGGACCCCACGACCCGACATAGTCGATATAAGACTTATTGTTGGTATCGAGCAGTCGGGCACCTAGGGCGCTTTTGATGAAGGGGGCGTCCCCGCCCACAGCCCCAAAGGCACGCACAGGGCTATTTACTCCGCCGGGTAGAACCTTTTTGGCACGGGACCGAATATCTTTTGCACTCATAACGAGGTTACAGCAAACACACGCTTCGATGTCGATTCAAACGGTCGAATATGCAGTTTCAGCGGGGCTCTCTCCGCTTTAGGAGGAGCGGAAGGGCGCACCAGGCTGAGTGGGGTGGCGGAGGGCGTGGCGCCAGGACTCAATTAATTCTCGATTTTCTTCGCGCCAAGGGTAGCGACTCAGACGTCCCAGGAGATGAACGGTATGATCTCCTACGCGATGGCGATTGGGAAAGGTGTTCATGGCTTGTTGAACACGTAAGGCGGCTTCTCGTTCTTGATCTTGCTCTCTCAATAGCCATGCCTCGGTGAGGAGGCGATGCTGGTGGGGCTCAGGCTCTTCAACGGCCATACGCGCGCATTCGGCTAAAAGATCTTCTGCTTTGGAAAGTTCTCGGCGAAGGAGGGCTCCTTGGGCGCTGAGAACTTTGGCCTCAACCATGCCGTAAGGGTCATTGAGATCAGATGAAATTTGAGCGCACCATTCGGCATTTCTCGTAGCCATTTCTCGGTCATCGGTGTCGACACCGACCATCGCCAGCAGGCGACGACAAGCAGACTGGCCGCGAGGGGTCCGCAAAGATTCAAAGGCGAGCAATGCCTCTTCGGCCCCCACCTCAGCTGCTCTCAAGTTGTACATTCTGTGCTCAACGTGAGCTAACGAAGCGTTTGCTTGTGCGGTACCCAGACGGTAACCAACCTGCTCGAATTCTGCCCGAGCCTCTAGTGCGAGACGTCGAGAGCGTTCTACGGCTCCTTCCGAATGTTCGACCCAGCTAGAGAGGAGTAGGCATTGACCGCGGCCGAGGGGTTGATTGAGGGATGCAAAGTGGCGCTCCCCAGCGTCGACGTAGGTTCGCGCTGTTTCAAAGTTTCCAAGAAGATAGCCAATTTCTGCCAGGACTAGTTCTGATTGAGCTTGTCCTAATTTATCGCCCAAACTCTTGAATAGTTCCAGAGCTTCGGCTGCTGCTCGTTTTCCATCCCTGGCATTTCCTAAGTCAGCACTAATATGTCCCGAGATTCGTAGACAGTGGGCCAAGTCCAATTCGTCGTCTAGATCTCTAAAGGATTGCAGACTGCGTTGCACGTATTCGTGAGCCTCGGCGGGGCGGCCTACGAGACGCAATGCTTCCGCTCGCCAGCGATCTTGATGGGCACGGGCGCGTCCGCTGAGCTTTCCTCGCAGGAGATCGAGGTCGCTGAGGGTCGACAGGGGCTCTCTTTGGCCATTCCATGATTTTTTAAGGAACTCAAAGAGGAGGTACGCTGCGTTGTCGGGGGTGCCGGCAGCAATCAAATTCATCACTCGCTGTCGAACAACCCTTCGGGTGGCCGCTAGAGGATGCCGACTCAAAGCCTCGGCCGCAGCCTGATAGATTCGTGTTCGGTCGCTACGCTGGGCGAGCTCTGCGGAAAGAAACTCTTGTAGAAGGGCGTGGGGCCAGCTGTAGCGGTCCGGCCCTCGCGGAATCAAGATTTCTGCTCGCTGTAAATCGCGAATACATTCGTCTGCGGGCATGCCCAATTCTCGCAGTAGGGTGGCCAACACTTCGCGCCGTAAATCGCTTGAAATCGCCGCCACCGCGTAAGCCGCCCTACGATGGGCCTCGGGGACAGCGTCGAGACGACTTCGCCAGAGCTCGGCGGTTGTTTTTGGTCGTACGGCGAGAACTTCAGGTGAAACGTGATAGGAGCCCCCGCGCAGCTCCATATTGCCTTTGAGAGCCCAAGCATGCAGTTGTTGCAGGGCAAAAAGAGGGTTTCCACGACTACGACGGGTCGCCTCTTCGATGGCATCGTCTTCTAGTTGAATGGATTTTCGTAGGAGTTCCCGAGTTGTATCGGGTTCGAGAGGGGTGATATCAATTGCAACACCTCCCATTTGTTCTCGTAGTTGCCGCAGGCGCTCTGCCGCTGGCGTTCCTAGGTGTACCTCTTCTGCTCGCACGGTTGCCACAATTACGTAGGGTTGGTCGGCGTCCTCCTCGTGCATTCGCTTGAACCCTTCAAAGGTAGAAGCTGAGGCGTTGTGGAGATCGTCCAACCAAAAAAGTAGTTTTCTGTCCGTTCCGACTCGGCGCACGACGTGACGAGATATGGTTCTTCTAGTAGCAACTGTATCAAGGGTGAATCGTACCTTGCTGGGGCCAATTGGCGCGTCCTCTCCTGGCGCTCGTGGTCGAAACCATTCGGCGGCACCCGCGACCCACGTACGACCATTTTTATCGTTGTCTTGGACTCCCCAGCGACGTAGGAGCGAGTGTTCAATTGTATTGCGGTCGGCGGTCTCAAAATTGTAGTAACGGGTAACCGCACCGACAACTCCGTCTAAGGGACCCCTTACAGGGCGATAGCGCGCCTGCAGAGGAATCATAGTTCCCTCCTCGTGGACCGATTGACAAAGCCATTCTGCTATACGGCTTTTGCCGGCTCCTGCTGGACCTACCAATATGATGAGTCGATGCTTAGGTCCAACGCCGTCGATGACCTCATCACAAATCTCCCGTAATGACCGGCGCACGCTCTTGCGGCCCACGAGGGGGGTCTGGCGAATGCTGAGTAAGCCCGTTGTGCGCTCTTTGCTGGCGTCTAGATTCGGGTTTCTTCCTAGAAACCCCCTGCCCTTAGGTAAAGGGCGGGTAGCTGCCGGGCGAATTCTTGGTAAATTGTAATCTTTTGCCTGGGTTTCTTGCGGGCGATGTGTTGCCCACAGACGATGAGCTTCGGCTGCAAACTCCCAACGATCCCAAGGCTGTTTTTCGAGCATTTGCTCTACTATTTTTTCTACGCCTTGGGGAACTTCAATAGCTGCCACGAGAGGGGGCAAATCGTTGAATGCATGCTGGCGCAGAAGTTCTTTAGGAGTGCCTCCAAATGGAGGTCCTCGGCCGACTAGGCGATAGAGAATACACCCTAACGAGTAGATATCAGTAGCCCCACACACATGATGTTGCTCATGCTGTATTTGTTCGGGAGCCATGTAGCCAGGAGTGCCCGCTCCCGCGTGGGGTTTGTATTCTGGAGACTTCTCACCATCGAGGCGCTCATCGTGGGTGTCCGACTTGAGCCACGCGAGGCCAAAATCGAGCATATGTACCAGGGGAGGTTGTCCCGGAACTTCTTCGACTAAGACATTGGAAGGCTTGAGGTCTCCGTGGATTATTCCTCGCGCATGAGCGTGCGCTAATGCGCTCAACACCTGATCGACAATATGCCAAATCGTAGGCCATTTGAGTCCGGCGTGTGCGAGATCGTGCAAACTCAATCCCGGCGCCATGTCCATGGTTAAGAAAGGAGAGCCATCTTTTAGGCGGCCGAAGTCTCTAGCACCAACAATCCCAGGGTGGTCCAAGGCCGCGAGAGCCCGAGCTTCCTTATAAAACCAGAGAATATACTCTTCGGCGTGATCTGTTTCGGGAACAATCACTCGTTTCAGAGCGACAAGCTCCTCACTTTTTGCAAGGTCGGCACAACGATAAACGATACCCATTCCGCCCTCGCCGAGAACCCCATCTACTCGATAGCGTTCGGCAATTACATCCCCCTCAAGAGCTTCGGAGCCCACTTGACTTAGAGCGGAAGGTAGATTGCCTGGCTCCGCTACGGCTGCCGCGCTCGGAATCGTGGGCGGGCGGCTGTCCAATTCTTCGAGAGAGATGCTGGACGAAGGTGCACTCTGCAATGAGCTGTCTCTGAGGTGGGCTTCGGTCGTTTCAAGAGAGGGATCTTGAACGTTATTCATCTCTGGTTTATTGGATTTTGATGCTGGATAGAGATCGTCCGGGAGGTGATTACCTGATGAACAGGATATTTCGGAGAGGATGTCTAAGCTCGGCAGGCTGGCGGCGGGAGCGCTGATAGCGGGGGGACTAGTGTCCCTGGGTAATTGCGTCTGAGCTAAGTGAAGAAGATCACCGCTTAAAGGGCGACTGCCTTCTGGGGCACCTCGCCTGGATAGGCCCGAGGTGGTGAAACCTTCTAAACTGAGGTTCTCAGCCAGCGCACCGGCCGATGGTGGAACCGAAGAGATGGGTGCAGATTCAGGAGAGCTCGCTTCTTCCTGATCTTCAGGGGGGGGCCCGTGCTTTCCGTTCGACATGTTTTTCGTATTGGGGGGAAAGGGGAAAATACCCCTGCTTGGAGACTAGAGAAGAAGAATCCCAACGGGAATTCTAGAAAGTAGCATACCGGCCTGAGCGTCTCCGTCGAGCCCAGAATTGAACTCTGAATGGAAGGGCCTTTTGAGCTTTTTCTCTTGCACGAATGATGTACATTCTGCATCTGATGTCAGCCCTATACGACCCCTCCCTCCAAGAACGCGACCCTGAAATCTTTCGACTTATCAAGGAAGAGGAGAAACGCGAGTCCGACAAGATCCGCCTCATCGCAAGTGAGAATTATGCCTCCAAGGCAGTGATTGCGGCCACAGGTTCTGTACTGACAAATAAGTATTCCGAAGGATATGCCGACAAGCGATACTACGAGGGTCAACAAATTATTGACCAGGTGGAGAATCTAGCCATCAATCGTATCAAGTCCTTGTTTGGCGCTGAGCATGTGAATGTCCAGTGCTACAGCGGTAGCCCTGCCAACTTAGCTGTGTACTTAGCTTTCTGTAAGCCAGGGGACCCTGTCTTAGGTTTGGGATTGCCGGCTGGCGGGCATTTGACCCACGGCTGGAAGGTGAGCATCACGGGCAAGTACTTCGATAGCGTGGGCTACGGCGTCGACAAAGAGACCCATCTGATTGATTTTGATGATGTGGCTAAGAAAGCTCGTGAGCATAAACCCAAGTTGATTTGGGCGGGAACAACGGCCTATCCGCGCGTTTTGGACTTTGCTAAGTTTCGAGAGATCGCCGACGAGGTGGGTGCGATTTTAGTTGCTGATATCGCTCATATTTCAGGTTTGGTTGCCGCTGGAGCCCATCCCTCTCCAATTGGTATTGCCGATGTCGTGACCTCGACGACTCATAAGACCTTCCGCGGTCCCCGAGGAGGCATGATCATGTGCAAAGAAGAGCATGCAAAGGTTATTGATCGGGCTGTTTTTCCAGGACTTCAGGGCGGACCTCACAATCACACAACAGCTGCAATCGCTGTGGCTGCAAAAGAAGCGGCAACTCCTGAGTTCAAGAAGTATGCTTTTCAGATTGTCGAGAATGCTCGAACACTGGCTGAAGAGCTTCAGGGACATGGTTTGAGCATTGTAACCGGTGGAACTGACAACCACTTGGTGTTGGTTGATATGACTCCGAAAAATATTGGAGGCAAACCAGCCGCTCAGGCGCTAGATAAAGCGGGAATTGTTTGCAACTACAACTCCATTCCCTTCGACACTCGTAAACCCTTCGACCCCTCCGGGATCCGTATCGGGCTTGCTGCTATCACAAGTCGAGGCATGGGAACCGATGAGGTCAAGCGTCTCGCTGGATGGATGAATGAAGTTGTCGGAGCTCCGGAGGACGAAAAGTTGCTTGCTCGCGTTTCTAAAGAAGTTCTAGAAATGTGTAGTTCGTTTCCGGCCCCTGGTATTCCGGTAGACTAATTACCTCGAAGAGTTTCTTTGAAAGTGTGCCCGTTCTCCCGCGGGGGGCGGGAGATGCGTAGGCATTCTTTCATTTGCTCTTGGTGCTTTACGGCAAATGAAGGACGATTGGACGTGCAATCGTCGGTAGGTTCCCCATGAATAATCAAAAATTAGGTACGCTTTTGATCTCTTGCCCCGATCGTCAAGGGCTTGTGGCTGCCTTAGCTCAGGTCTTGTCCGCCCACGGGGTGAATATCGTCGATTCGATTCAGCACACGGACAGAGGCGCCGAAATATTCTTTCAGAGAATTGTCTTCGACCTCAGCGAAATAGCTACGGATCGAGACACCCTGGGTGCGGCGATCGAGGAGGTAACGACTCGATTTTCGATGAAGTATCGCCTCCGTTTTGCCGGAGAAAATCGTAAAAAGGTCGCTCTTTTTGTCTCCAAATACGACCATTGTCTGTATGATTTACTCTTGAGGCATCAGATGGGCGAGCTGGACTGCGACATTCAGATGATTGTCAGTAATCACGACGCCTTGGCTCCAGTCGCCCGACAATTTAACGTGCCATTTTCTCTCCTCGTGAAGACGAAAGAAACCAAGGCGCAGGTTGAGGCTCAAGAACTAGCCCTTCTCGCGAAGAACAAGGTAGATTTGCTTGTTCTGGCTCGCTACATGCAAATTCTGAGTGATGATTTCATTCGCAAATTTTCTGGCGACATTATTAACATTCATCACTCATTCTTGCCCGCATTTATGGGGGGGCGTCCTCATCATCGCGCCCATGAGCGGGGAGTGAAGTTGATTGGTGCTACCGCTCACTACGCTACCGCGGACTTAGATGAGGGACCGATTATCGAACAGGACGTAATTCGGTGCAGTCATCGCGATGAGGTCAGCGATCTCGTGCGCAAAGGACGCGATCTCGAAAAAATCGTATTGGCTCGTGCCGTTCGCGCCCATTTGGATGACCGCGTACTCGCCTACGACAACAAGACTATCGTTTTCGAGTAGATTCGAGAATTTTCTGTGGAACGTCAGCGGGAGATTTGAGCGTTCTAACTCAAGTTCATTGCGCTTTGTGTGCACGTTTCAGGGCCGCATCGACGGCTCGTCTACTGAAACCTCGAAGAATCGTTCCACCTATATCCAATACAGGAATCGAACTTCCGCTCATTCCTGCCTTCTTGAGTTTGCCCTTCATTTCGACGCGGGCGGCAGGATCTTCTTCAATATCTTTCTTGACGACTCGTGCACCTTTTTTCTTGAGATAGTCCTCTGCAAGGTGGCAAGGCTTGCACCAATCGGCACCGTAGACGATAGCATCTACACCAAGATCGGCCGGGGAGGGGCCAGGGGCTTCCTCTTGAGGGCGCAGGGCTGCGATGCGTTTTTCGCGCTCAGCGCCGCCGATAAGCTCCCAAGCAGAGCGGGAGAGGGAGCGAACGGGAATCTCTTCACCTTTTTTCCGCGTGCTCAGATCAACAACAAAGACATATTCCGCGTTACCAGGAGATCGTTTCTCGACGACAACACGCACCGTTTTCTGAGCATGATCAGGAATTTCTGTCATCTCCTCCGTTATTTTGAACGAACCGTCTTTGTCTACCCAGGTAAAGAGCACGCCCGTACCGTCAGCTGCAATTGCAAAACCTGGGTCAGGAGTGGGGGCAGCTATTGGATGTGGTTGCACTTGCCGAGAATCATCAAGATTCTCTCGCGAACAGGCTCCCAAGAGAAGCAGGAGTGAAAGGCCCGCACGTGAAAGAAGCCGTAGACGCGTCATGCCTTGCTGGGGATCATGAACACTCATGAAGTGCGGAATTAGGATAGGTCCTGGGTGTTGGGCTTGCTGTGATTGGAGCCCCATTGGGAGAAAAACTCACGAATTGTCTCGACCACGCCAATGAGAACATAGAATGAGAGAAGCCAAACAAGGACGAACTCCGGCTCAAATCTTCTCCATACAAATGCGCTGGAAAATATGATGAAGAGTAAGAGTACTATGCTGCCTGTGTTGACTCGTAAATCTTTGAACGAGCGAAAACGCACATTCGAGACCATCAGTAGACCCAAAAATACGGTCATGATGAGTATGGCAATCGTGAAACGAGGATCTCCCAAAGCACCATCCATCGCATGATTGGCAACCACGAGAGAAATTAGAATTCCGCTGGCGGGAGGAGAAGGCAGGCCCAAAATATATTTGCCGGGAACTTCGGGAGCGCCATCGTCGCTTGTGCTGAGGACATTGAAGCGCGCTAGACGAACTGTAGCGCAGGCCACAAAGCTAAACGAAGCCAGGAGCCCAGCTGTGGGGTGTCGGTAGAGCACCCATTGGTAAACAAGGAGAGCCGGAGCCACTCCAAAGGAAATGATATCCGCGAGGGAGTCCATCTGAAGACCAAAAGCACTTTGCGTTTTGGTCAAGCGCGCCACTCGTCCATCCATTAAATCGAAAAACATCGAAAAAATGAGTAGGACAGCTGCACGGTAGAAGTCGTGAGTGCTCGTCCCAGGTGTTGCGTTGGCTACAATTCGGATTGCGTTGAAGCCGCAAAACACCGCCGCCAGAGTGATTGCGTTGGGAAGCACGAAGAGGGTCTTTCGTAGATCGAGGTCGCGAAATCTCCTCCTCTTACGACGTACGGGCCCTCCGTGTGGGCTGGATTCGAACGCGTGATTGGGGGAAGAGTCGAGGGCGTCGTTTTCCCGGCGCGCTATTTGCTCGTCGGCATGCACGGATCGAACCTAATCGGCTCAGCCGAAATCGTCAATTTTTGGCCCGTTGGCCCTAAGACACGTAGAATCAGTATCTCATGGTGCATTTTTCTTCATTATCCCCTAATAAACGGGCAATTGGTGCCTTTCTTGGAGGCACGCCGCCACGAAAGTGCTTGAGAAAAATCGTCATTATTTTTATTCTGATGGGCAGCGCCGCTGGCTGTGCCTCGGGACCGCGGGCCTCTCAGCGCGGGGAGCTCCTTGGACAACTTCAAGAAGAGAATACTCGACTGGAGCAAGAAGTGACTCGCTTGCGCGAGGAAAAGCTTCGAAAGTCCCGCGTAAGTGGCCCTTGCAAGGTCGAAAAAGACGAGTCCTCCCCCGAACAAGAGAGGAGCGAGCCTTCTGCTCCGAGTCTGCCTACACTCGTTCTCGCCCCTGAGGGCGAAAAAGGAACGGAAGCGCTTCCAATTCCTGTAGCCACATTGGTGCAGGCCCATTCCCTTTCCGAAAATTCATCTCAGGATGATCTTCGACCAGTGCTCAAAGTTCGCGGTGAACATGAAGCTTGGGTTTATCACCGCCCTCTCAAAGCGAGTGAGCGAGAGGCCCAACCTAGCACGAAGAGTACACTTTCTTCTTCCTCCCCCAAGAGTTCTTCTTCGGTCAGCAAAAACTGATCTAGATTCAACCGGTAATTGTTATGACTTCGTACACCATTGGAACACTTTTTTTCGCTAGAACGAGACTTCTTGGTTCCCCACTTGTTGGGGGGGCTGCCTTGTTGGGTATGCTCCTTTGTCTTCCAGTCAATGCTCACGCTCAAGAGAACTCTAGCGAAGCCTCAAACCTGAGTGGCTCCAAGGGAAGTATCGTGATTTCTGGCGATCCTGCTCCAGAGCCTCAAGGAGAATCCAGTTTTGGTATTGGACGAATGTATGGCGGGGTGTCGGGTCAAGCTGGTTTGCACGGTTCGCGAGGCTCTCGTGCTCCCCGCAACCTTCCCGAATTTCACGTCGTCAAAAAGGGGGACACATTATGGGCTCTTTCTCAGCATTACTATGGCTCTCCTTGGGCTTGGCCCCAGGTTTGGAGCATGAATCCTCAGGTGGAAAATCCCCATTGGATCTACCCAGGCGACCAAATTCGAACCGCAAGTCAGAAAGGTAGCACGAGCCCTAGAGAAGACGGATCTGCAGGAGGAGGAGGCTTTGTCGGCAGAGGTCAAGTTGTGCCCGCCAATACAGTTTTTGTCCGTGACCAGGGCTATTTGGGTGATCCTGAGCGCGATGTTTGGGGGGAGATAGCCGGGGCTCACGAAGACAATATGTTACTCACTGATGGTAATATTGTTTACCTTGTGATGAAAGAAGGTGTCGACCTACGACTAGGCCAGCGCCTCACGGTATTTAAGGAAATAGCTGATCCTCCCAGTGTGCCCGACTCACGTAAGCCCCCCGGTCAGATTGTAAAAATTTATGGCACGGTACGCGTCGACGGGTGGGACCGAGAAAATCGTATTGCTCGCGGCTCTCTCATTGAATCAATCGATATTATCGAGCGTGGTTTTAAGGTGGGGCCCGTTGGACGTCGGTTCGATGTGGTACCTCCAAAGGTCGCAACCGAGGACATCGAAGCCCATATCATTACCGCTCTCTATCCCCACGTCTACTTTGGAAAAGATCAGATCGTTTTCATTGATAGGGGCAGTGAGGACGGACTGGTCGCAGGGAATCGATTGCGTGCCTTACGCCGAGGAGATACATGGCGGAGAAAATTGAAGACGGCGGACCACCATGCGCGCATGAGACTTGAGCTGAATGCTCAAGAAATGCCAGAAGCCGAGACAACCCCCCTGCGTGGAGACGACGATAAATTTCCAGACGAGGTCGTGGGCGAAGTGACCGTGCTTCGAACCGAAGAGTACAGTTCCATCTGTTTGATTACCGCTTCCACTCGGGGTCTGACCTCAGGTGAACGTGTAGTTGCTGTAAAAGGCTACTAAATGCACCTCTTTTGAAAATCCTGGCGTCTTGCGTCGGGATGATTACTCTCGAAGGACGATTCGTCACAGCTTAGTTCGCCTCTCTTGCAGAGCTAAGTTGAGCGGTCAATATTGAGTTTCAATCGATATGGAAGCCCTCGCGACAGCAAGTTTTTCCCTGGCAGTCATTGCCTATACAATCGCGAGCACGCGATTTTTTCTAGACCTTGCGCGTCGGCAGGTCACCACTTCAACCGAAGTGCCGTCGCGTTTTTTGGCCTTAGGCGCGTTTTTTCATGCGCTGCAGATCGTCACCGCTTCGCTTTTTACCCACACCTGTCCAGTGGAGAGCTTGCGCTTCGCCTTAAGCTTAGCTGCTTTGTTTCTGGTCGGTGTATTCTTGATTCTGCGTCGCGGCCGCAAGTTGGACGCGTTGGGCAGTTTTGTCGGACCGGTGTCGCTGATATTTCTTGTATCGGCACAATTTGTGGGGACGACGACGACGCCACCTGGGATCTCCAGAGTGATGCTTGCGTTTCATATTACGGCAAATCTCATCGGCTTGGGCTTTGTTTTGTTGGCGGGGGGTGCCTCGGCCTTCTACGTGTTTGTTGATTCCCGATTGAAAGCTAAACGCTTAGGGGCGGTTGGGCGATTGCCCGCGTTGCATGTGCTCGATCGAATGGCCTATTCGATGCTGCTCTTTGGGTTTCCTCTTTTGACATTTGGAGTCATCAGTGGAGGCATGTTCTTCTCGGAGATAGACACAACCTCACCTATTTCACTCGTGAGAGCTGCCCTAGGCTACGCCGCATGGTGTGTGGTTGCCGGGGTATTGCTTTTACGTGCTCTACGAGGTTGGCACGGTAAGAAGTCAGCCCTGGGGACTTTAGCCGGGCTGCTCTGTGTTTCTCTGGTTCTTTTGGTCTATTTACTACGTCCTCTGATGGGGGCCTCGGCGTGATCATCATCACGGGCCTTTCTCATCACACCGCCCCCATCTCGGTAAGAGAGAAGGTGGCTCTTTCCGAGGAGGCCGCGCGTGAGTTGGTGAAAACTTTAGGAGGATCTCCCGGTATTTTGGAGGTATTTATCGTTTCAACCTGCAATCGATTTGAGATCATTGCAGTGAGTTTGGACGAGTCAGAGAGCGCTCGACAGCTCTGCGCATCTTCGTGCAAAAGCGCGATTACGGAGCGTAGCCTAGAAGCTGAAGGTTCCATTTATAGTCATCATGGACTGAACGCCGTGCGACATCTTGTGCGGGTGGCATCGTCTCTCGATTCATTGGTGGTGGGCGAGGCCCAAATCTTGGGGCAACTTAAACAGGGCTTTGAGCGCGCGCGCGACGCCGAAACCGTGGGTGCTCATTTGCACCAGCTCTTTGCCCGGGTAGCACGGGGGGCCAAACGAGTCCGCACCGAAACAACAATTGGAGTGGGGCAAGTATCGGTTCCATCGATAGCGGTCGATCTGGCCCTGCAGATTTTTGGTAATTTGAGTGGGCGCAAGGTGGCATTGATAGGGTCGGGCGAGATGGGCCAAACTGTGGCTCGCCTTCTGCACGAGGCTGGTGCCGAGCTGATTGTTCTGGGGCGAGATATTGAAAAGATCTCGGTCGTGGCGGCTAAAGTCGGGGGCCGGGCTCAATTGATGCAGGCGCTACCCGCGGTGCTTAAGGACGTGGACGTTGTTGTTTCGAGCACAAGTGCTCCAGGCGCCGTGGTGCGTGTTAGTGATTTGGAGGAGCGGAGAAAGTCCAGAAAAACAGGCAATCTCTTCTTCATCGATCTTGCCGTGCCCCGAGATATCGAACCCGGTGTAGGGGAGCTAGACGGCGTTTTTCTCTACGACGTAGACGATTTGTCCCAGGTGGCGAGCGAGTCGGCAACTGGACGAAAGAAGGCAGCCGACGAAGCGGAGGCAATCGTTCACGAGGTCGTGACTGATTGGGAGCGGCGTGAATCGGCTCTTCAGATCACTCCTACTATCAAAGCATTGCGCGCAAAAATGCGTTTGGCTCTCGAGTCGGAACTCAACCGCAGTCTGAGGGGTAAGCTTCGTGAGCTTGACGATGAGCAGCGAGGTGCATTGAGTAAAATGTTAGACGCTGGCCTCAATCGTATTATGCATGATCCCGCAACCCATTTGCGTGAAGAAGCTGCTCGTCGCGAGGGAAATTGCGCTGTCGATTTAGCCCAGGCTCTTTCTGCTCTATTTGAACTTGAAGAGCTCCCAGACGAAGAGATGGACGTTTCAAGTGTGCGTCTACCTGCACATGATTCAAAGAGGATCTCTGATTCTCGCATTCCCCTTGTATCCCCCGCGCCATCATCAGGTCGGGGGGCTCGCGCAAAATAAACTTTCTATAAAAGAGATACTGAATTCCTATGTCCAAACGGCGTGTTGTTGTTGCAACTCGAAAGAGTGAACTAGCTTTGGCCCAGTGCCGGCAATTTTTGGCCCTTCTTGTGGCCAAGCATCCAGATGTTGAAATCGAGGAGATGCATGTCATCACAACGGGAGACAAGATTCTGGATCAGCCTCTTGCTTCAATTGGTGGAAAAGGACTTTTTCTCAAAGAAATTGAAGAAAAGTTGATTGATGGAAGCGCCCAAATTGCTGTCCACTCAATGAAAGATGTCCCCCCTTCGTTGCACGAAGGACTTTATATTGGCTGTATTCCTAAGCGCGAAGATCCCCGCGATGTGATCATTACGACCGATGGTCGACCTCTTAGCGAGATGCCATTGGGTAGTTCACTCGGCACTTCGTCTCTGCGCAGAGGTGTGCAACTATTGCTTCATCGTCCCGATCTTCGAGTGGTGCCAATTCGTGGAAATGTTGGAACTCGAATTCGCAAATGTCGCGAGGGGCTGGTCGATATCACAGTTCTCGCACGGGCGGGTATCAATCGTCTGGGACTGCAAAAAGAAGTTTCAGAAACATTGAGCCCGGAACTTTGTCTACCTGCTGTGGGGCAGGGGGCTTTGGCGATTGAGTTGCGTTCGGGGGACGAGGAGATGCACGCTCTCTTTGCCTCGATGCAACACGAAGAAACCGCCTTGGGCGTTACATGTGAGCGAGGTGTGATGACGGCCGTTGGTGGCGATTGTAAAACTCCAGTCGCGGCATTTGCTCAGAAAAAAGGTAACGACCTACGCCTGCGTGCGCTCTTGGCAGAAACTGACGGTACGCGTCTACGACGCGAAGAGCTCCTTTGTCCTTGGCCGGAAAATAGCAAAGAGGCTCATCAAATAGGGCTCTCCTTGGGTAATAAATTAAAGCTAGGATAAAATAATATCCTCACACTGTACGATTGAGCCCTCTGGAGAGGGGAATGCTTTCGCTACTCCATCAGAGCATGATACAGTTCGCGCCATGTTGACCCGTAAGATCTGCCAAGCCGCCCTCACTTTGGGGCTCTCACTCTTTGTTGCATCCTCTGCTGTTGGTTGCGCCCAGCAAACAACCGTCAAGACCGCTGACAATATCGACCCCGGGACATTGCCCGAAGGCGGCGAATGGCAAGGCGTTTACTACAATCAGGTATTGGGTTTTCTTCATCTCACCGAGTCGGGGGGAGCTGTGCAAGGAGCATGGCGTACGACCGCTGGCGATAAATGGGGAGAACTCTACGGTGAAATTTCGGGGGGTATGCTTCGTTATACTTGGACCGAACGCAAGATTGGTGTTGTGGGTCCCGCCGCAGAAAGCCGTGGCAAGGGTTACTTTCGCTATGTCCTCGGTAAAGAAGGCGAAGCCCATGAGCTCAAGGGTGAGTGGGGTCTTGGCGAGGATGAACTCGGTCATACCTGGAATTGCATCAAGCAAACCAATCAAGAGGCCGATCCTAAAAGTGTTCGACCCAACGAACTGGAAAGCCGCGTAGGAGCATCAGGTTTCGACGGCGCCAAGGGTGACGCAGACATCGCTTCCGAAGGCGAGAAAAAGCCTGAAGAGGGTGAAGAGGCTGAGAGTGAAGAGGGTGCTGACGAAGATCCTCTATGAGATAGCTCGTTTGAGTGAATGCCCCAGGCTCGAACTACGTTCCGGGCCTTTTTTATGCCTAGTTCGGAGACTCTTTGCCTCTTATTGCCTGTGCATTTAGCTCGAAGCGTTCTCTATGCCGTCTTTCGTTGACTCCATGAAAGGGGTGAGCATGCTGAGCCCCCCGGTGAAATTTCGTGCCGGGAGACAATTCTTGAGGAGTATAAGTGCCTGGCGTAGCAACATCTGGTCTACAATTTGAAGAGCCGCCCATTTTTGAGCGTGGAGCGCCCGGGCGAACAGCCGTTTCCCTTGATCCTCTGGACGTGCCTGAGGTCGATCCTGCTGAACTTTTAGGTTCGTTAGTTCGGACTGAGTTGGCCGCCCTGCCTGAGGTGAGTGAGCCCGAGGTATTTCGCCACTACGTTCGTTTGAGTCAGTGGAACTTCTCCATTGATACTCAGTTTTTTCCCTTGGGCTCTTGCACAATGAAGCATAACCCCAAGGTGAACGAGTGGGCGGCTCGCCTACCTGGCTATGCAAATATGCATCCTTTGAGTCCTCCTCACCTCGCCCAAGGGTGCCTGGAAATCATGGTGCGCTTGCAGGAACTTCTGGGAGAAATAGTGGGTTTGGCTGGGGTCAACCTGCAACCGGCTGCGGGCGCCCAAGGAGAATTTACGGGCCTCATGATGATGCGCGCCTACCACCAGTCAAGGGGGCGATCTCCCCGTAAGATCTTAATTCCTGACAGCGCTCATGGGACGAATCCAGCTTCTTGTGCGTTGAATGGTTTCGAGGCCGTTCCTTTCGCAACCGGGAGCAACGGTTTAGTCGATCCCGAGACCTTTGCGCGCGTGGTGGAAGAAGCCGGGGATGACCTTGCTGGTTTGATGCTTACCAATCCCAATACATTGGGTATGTATGAGTCCGCAATGCCCACTTTATCGCGCTTGGTGCACGAGGCTGGGGGGCTTGTTTATGGCGACGGCGCCAACATGAATGCGATTCTTGGCAAAGCTCGCCCCGGTGATGCGGGGGTCGATATCATGCAATTTAACCTGCATAAGACATTTACGACTCCCCATGGTGGTGGCGGACCCGGCTCGGGGCCTGTCGCTTTTGTTGAAAAATTAGCCCCTTTTCAACCAGGACCAGTTCCGTGCCGCAAGGGCGACTCTTTCATTTTAGATGAGGACCGACCTCTTTCCATTGGACGTGTGCGTTCGTTTAATGGAAATTTTGGAATGATGGTGCGGGCTTATACCTACATTAGAGAATTGGGGGCCGTCGGCTTAAGTCAAGTGAGTGAACTTGCAGTTCTCAACGCCAATTATTTGGCCGCGCGAATTGGCAAAATATTGCCTCTTGGTTTCGATACCCCCTCGCTTCATGAAGCCGTTTTTACAGATAGAGCATTAGAACAAAAGACGGGCGTCAAGACATTAGACGTTGCAAAGCGATTGATAGACTATGGCTTTCACCCTCCTACTGTCTATTTTCCTCTAGTGGTGCGTGGTGCTTTAATGATTGAGCCCACAGAGACAGAAACGCGGCAGACATTGGACGCCTTTGTGAGCGCCCTTGAAAACATCGTACGCGAGGCAGAAGAAGACCCCGAGTTGGTCAAGAGCGCTCCTCATTTGCCCCGCGTTCGTCGCCTAGACGAAGCCCGGGCTGCTCGTAAGCCAACCTTACGTTGGACCGCGAAGAGTCAAAAAAAGGAATAGAGTTTCAGGAAACTTGCTCTGGTGCTCTACAAGGCTCATCTTGAAGAGGCGTGGTAAAAGTACAGAGAAAAGTTGGTAAGAGACTCAAGGGGGCAGGTTTTCGTGGAATTTCACGAAGCGTGCTCTCTTTTTTGGTGTTTCTTTCGGGCTGTGCTCCTCCAACCCTGGACAAGCTTGAAGAAAGTTCGATTTCTTACGCCTATCGAGCTCCCGAACCGGGGAGTATGGCGAGCTTTGAGCTGGCACAAAAGGAGTATCTTCTTGATGAAAAGTCTCTTGAGCAAGAGGCGCAAGTATGTCGGCAGCGCATGTTTGCTGCTCAGGAAAAGTTTGCTTATCGGGGAGCCCCTAGGTTGGAGGAGCACCGCGAAATGGTGCTTGTGCGTGGCAAGGCGGAGCCCGTTCTTTTTCTTGAGGTTCCCCAATACAAGGGAGAAGTGAGTCGAGGAATTAGGGCGCGCAGACGGGCTCTTTTGCGCTCGAACTATCCGCGTGACGTGATGCGCCAAACCATGTCGAAGTTTTTTGAGTTTCCAAAGAAAATGAGGCAACTCATTTTACGGGATGGGTACTTGTATACAGACGACGCCCGTGCAGCACGATTTGTCTCGATTAACGTTAAGTTAGAGAAGCTTTTTAGAGAGCCCAACTTGGTGCTATTAAGAGGATCTCAGGAGTTTGACTTAAAGAAGGGCAAGGGCGGCCTTTATCACTTTGCCTCAGGAGAAACCATTGGTGAGCGCGCGCGATTTTTGCTTTTTGACAGAGTGTGGGTGAAGGGTGAAAGACCTGGACCACCCGTGCATGTTGATGTGAGGGAAATTTCTAGGAGGGAAGGTTTCGAGGGCATGCGTGTGGTTCATCTGGGAGATGAAGAACTCGTAATGGAAGTGCGATTTGGCAGCGAATGGGTACCTGCTCTTTTGAAGAGAGAGGGCACACATCTGTCATTGGACTGTCTTGCTATAGAGCCAAAAGATGCCGCCAGGGTAGGGCGAGCACGTGATGAGGCCTACCGGCGTTCGTTGGTTCTCTACGCGCTGCGATCGGCGATTGCCGAGCAAATTCGCCTGGGCCTGCCCTTTGACGAACCCAGGACAGAGCGTGGGCAACAGGACGGTAAATTGAGAGCCCGCTGGGAGCGTGCATACTACCGCGACAAAAAGACCTACAAATTCAACGGGGACAAGTACTCGGTCTACAACGAAAAGGGGGCGCCCATGACACCTCAAGTTTGCATCGATTTTGTCACTGAAAGCTTGGAGCGGGCGAGCGGTATGTTTTATAGCTCCCAGGGCCAGAGTCCTGAACAAGTCCGAGGTGCTCTGGACTTTGACGAGATCTTGCAGGGGCATCGACGTCAAGAATTGGCCATGCGCAGCTACGCACGCCTCAATCCTCATAGACTTTCAATGATTGACTATAAGGTTAGCGAGTGGGTGCACTACGAAAAGGTGAATAAGTTCTACGCCTTCTTACGTCGTGAGAAAGATCGTATCCGCCCGGGAGATATTGTCATCATTCGTGGTCGTGCCGCATGGGATAGATATGCTGAACTCCACACTCATACATTTTTCATCTATGAGTCCGACCCGATCACGTCTATGCCAACTTTGATAGCGGGCAATGCCGGAAAACCACGAATTTCAACATGGGACGACGAAATGCTTCGTGCGCCCAAGCGTAGTATTCGCCATAGGATCCGCCCCAATATGGAGTGGCTCTATGATCATATTGTATTGCGGACGCCCTTGCGTGGGGAGCGTTGGGCAGCCCCCCTTTCGGTGAACGAAAACTAGCGGCGTGCACGCTGAGAATTTACGGACGCACGCACTCTGTGGAGTGTGCGTTCTTTTTTCTCATGGAGCGGTAGAGAAAAACTCCAGCAAAACAGAGGGCTCCTGCCAAAATGGGCATTCCTCGAATTGCCAGTGGGGTGCCAACTCCAGCTAATAGACCAGTGACAAATATAGCAAGGCCGTTGAGGGCCTTTACGATGAAGTTGTAGACACCAAAGTACATACCAACGGACTTGTGCTCGCTCTCATCTGCGCAACGGGCAATGGCTTCACCCTCGAGACCCAATACAAAGGCCGAACCAGGCCCGGCGCACGCAAAAACCACCATACCAGTGACCAGAGGGGAGTAGATTAGACCTTTACCCAAAAAACCGGCTCCCATGTAAGCAATCGCGAGGGCGAGGGTGCCCATCAGGGTGGCTTTTTCCCACCCGTACCGTCGGGAAATTTTTGGAACAACAAAAAACGTGGGGACAGCCGAGAGCAAGAATGGGCCGAGTAAGAGGGCCACATCCTGGGTGGTGCCTCCAAGAATTTTTGTGGCAATGAAGGGGGCCGCAGAGGTCATCACAGTGAGGGACATTTGAGCACCTGCAAAAAGCACGATGACGGCCAAAAATCGACGATGGCGTAAACTTGAGCCTAAGCTTTGCATCATGCCTGGCTGGTTTTTAGTGGGGGCAGTTTTTACTCCTTTTGGGGCTGCAAAATAAGGCAGGACCATCAAGACCGTCCCCACACCGGCAAAAACTAACGCCCCCTGAAAAAAACCTAACTTGTCCACGAGGGCAGGACTGAGCACAAAACCTAAGCCTGTTGCTAGAAGAACGCCCACCCCAAGAGCGTTGGAAAGCGCTGTGCGGGTATCGTCCTCGCCCTGGGAGTAGTCCTCGACCAATGACCAGTAGGGAACAGCGTAGAGCGTATAGCCTATAAAGAAGATAAACATGCCCGAACCCAAGAGGGTCCAACGCAAAAGGGACGTCATATCAGGTGTTGGTGAGAACACGAGGGCGAGTCCAAAAGCAGGAATGAGAAAAGAGGACCAAATGAGTGAGCGGCGCTCTCTACCTTTGCCCACCCATCGATCGCCCAAAGTACCCGCAAGAGGATCAGTTACTCCATCAAAGATACGAAACCCAAAAAGAACTGCACCTACGGTTCCTGCGACAAAGAGGGGTCCCGTGCTCGTTCCCTTACCCGCGTCGGCAAAAAAGAGCAGCCATTGCATAAAGAAGCGCATGAGTAGCATCACGCCCAGCTGCCCAGCCCCATAGAGAATGAGTGATCCTGCTTTCATGAGCGGGCAGCTTACACGTTACTTAGCGCAAAACTATGCAAGGAAGAGCATCGTCTGGTCAAGTACTCCTTCGAGGGCTCTTAACTATGCGCTAGGAATTTCGCGGGGAGAGCGAAGCGGCGCGATATCTGTCTCTTCGAGAGTTTCGCTCAGCCAGGGAGGAAACGGATCTGGTAATTGCAGCCAACCGACCGAACCTATTTGCATTTCAGTATCATCGAGAAGGCACTCGTCGAGTCTTTTTCGAATAGCCTTTTTATCAAGATTTTTACCGATGATCACCAGTTCTTGTCGTCGATCCCCGTAGGGGCCACGAAATTCAGAGCGAATAGATTGGAGAGTGAGTTCGTCCTCGGGCCAGATCTCTTCTGGTACAGTAGTCCACCATCGCCCTGCACTTTGATGGCTACAAGCACTCCCCGCTTGGGACCATAAACCCGACTCGTTCATGCGAGTCGCTAACCAAAACAACCCCTTGCTCCGCAGGACGCCGTCCCAGGGTTCGTGCAAGCAGGTCCAAAGGCGCTCTGGGTGAAAGGGGCGTCGCGCTCGATACATAAAACTTGAGATATCGAGGGCATCGTGAAGATCCTGCTCGGGCTCCTCGCGTTCGGCCATCATTTCCACTTGCCCAGCTGCGAAGCGCTCTGTTTCGGCGAGCTCACCCATATCAATCGTAGCAAACATTGTTGTCACGATTCGCGCCTCGGGGTTGAGGCAACTTAAAATGCGCGAGAGGCGAGCCAGCTCATCAGTCGAGACCAAGTCGGCCTTGTTCACTATGATCAAATTCGCGAATTCTACCTGCTCGGCCAGTAAATCCGCCAGGGTTCGGTTGTCGAGGGTGTCGATCGCGAGACCAAGCTCTACGAGGTCTTTTGCTTTATTCCAATCGCTTAGAAAATTCTTGGCGTCGACCATCGTGATCATCGAATCGATGTGTGCGACATTGCCTAGGTACTCGCCAAACTGGTCTTCGCTATCAAATGCCATGGCAATTGGGAGCGGCTCGGCAACGCCGGTTGCTTCGACAAAAAGCTGGTCGAATTGGTCCATGCGAGCCAAGCGAGAAACCTCGTAGATGAAGTCATCACGGAGATCACAACAGATACAACCATTGTGAAGCTCGACAATGCCTTCTGCTGTCGCATGGACAGCCGTGCGTCCTGCTTGAATTTGTATTGCGTCGAAATTGATCTCCGCCATATCGTTTACCAAGATCGCGAATTTTTTATCGCCAGCATGATTGAGAATATGGTTGATGAGGGTGGTTTTTCCTGCTCCGAGAAACCCCGACAGCACAGTAACTGGAAGACTCTGCATCTAAATTGCTTCTCCATGCGGGGGGGAATACTTCACTTTATCACTTGGGGACGTAGGCGCAATTAAGCGTGCACATGTCGAGGGGCTAGTCTTGAGCATACTCGCTACCGTTGAACGTATAATGTCTTGAGCCTATTGAACTCCAGGGCAACAAAAGGGGCTCCATTCCTCCGGCGGGGTGTCGATCTTCTGGAAAAGGATAGCTTTTTTGGTCCCAACCTAGAGCGCGCAAGGGGCGCAGCTCCAGGGCGAGCCCGCGAGACTCGGGAATGAATGCGACGGAGGACATAATGCGATTGCCCTTGAGGGAGCGGGCTGTTTCGGCGGCGAAGATTCGCTTGAGGTTCTCGCCGACTATTTTGTAGACAAAGAGGGCCTGACGAGAAACGATATCACCGCCAAGGGATTTACTCGCCTGAGCGTCGATTACCGCGTGAACCAAAATTTCTGCCTTGCCGTCTCCCACCAAATCGCGCGTCGTGACGCTGAGAATGTCACTTGATTCTTTGACGCCAATTGTGAGGTAAGTATAACTCAGGCCTTTTTTGAACCCCTTGCCAAAAACAACCAAATCGCGATCGTGCACAAGTACTCTCTCCATTTGTTCGTCCTCGACGACATCCGTTACAAAGTCGAACGATGGTTTTTTTCCACGGTGAACACCTCGGTCGTTTTTATAGAGTGCATACACGCGATCCATGAGTTCGTCGGCGCTGGGAGCTCGGGGTGGGGGCGGAGCTTTTACGCTGGGCATCATTGACTGATGGGGGGCGGTCGATTTGGAAACTTTGGGCTCCCAGGGGGTCTCTTCAAGTGCTGTCAGACCCTGCCCCTTCCAACCGAATGAGCGAGAGCCTGTTGTTTGCCACGGGAGTAACGCGCTGGGAATACCTCCACCAATTGTCGGCTCTTGAAAAGTACCAGGGTCGAAACCACTTTCTTGGCCCTGAGAAATTTTGATTCGAGCGTTTTTTCCTGATCCGCTTACAGATACCTTGTTATTTATTCTGCCGTCTTTTGTTACGAGACTGATTTCGTGAATAAAGACCTGAAGCGGCGCACCGTCTTTGCCAATCTGCAAGACTTGAATGACTTCGCGATACTTTTCACGATCGCCTAATCGTTTTTGAATGAGGATTTCTTTTTTATTGTCGCCATTGAAATCAACCAAGCTTAAACGGGTGACTTGCTTTGCCTTTTCTACGTCGAGTTCGTTTACGTAAAATTGTTTTCCCCCCTTGTAGCCGGGACCGACAATGCTCAAAAAGTGTCCGTAAAGGGCAACTTTTTCTACGCCCCCCTGACCCGTTACATCTCCGTAGACTTCGCGAGATGAGCGCAATGAGAGCCCTTTAGGCTGCAACACCGTCTGAATAAGCCCTGTTTCAGGGCTGGTAGTCAGAGGGGGCATGTTTTTTCCCTCGCCCCTGCCGGTCGATGTGATCGATTGAATGCGCCCCAGGGTCTTGGCGTCCGAATAGCTGACTTTTCCTCGCATTCCGACTCGAACAGAGTTTGCCCCTGCGAGGGCGCTCCACGGTATGCGAGCCTCTAGAGTGAACCCTTTTGAAGTAGGAGCCTCGATGGCTTTTGCCTTGCTTAACTTGCGGCCATCTACTTTGACCAAGGCAGCCATCTTGCCGGCAACCCCCGGGTAGATATCAATGTGATGTGTTTTTCCCCGACCTGATGGTGCCGGAAAATGCACTGCAAGGGTGAGGTGGTCTTCACCCTTGGACCCGTTTTTGGAGCGAACAATTTTCTTGTCAACTATTTTTGCTGCCAGGTACAAATAGTTCTTGTCGTAGCCGACGATTGTCGAGTTCTTACTTTTGCTGCCGCTCTTGGTCTTGAGCCTGTCAAAGTTTCGTGGCCACTCACGTAACATGCCATCAATTCTAACTTTTTTTCCATTCATCGGCTCTGCTGCCAGGTAGTCCGCAGCAGAAGCGAGAGGCGAAAAGAAAGCTGTAGCCAGAAATAGGGGGAGGGCTTGGGAAAACTTTTGAGTGAATCTTGGGAAAATCTTCATTTTTCTTCGGATGGTTCGGGTCGGCGAGGAGCCAGAGGTTAGGACAAGCTCCCTCGCGAATCGAGAATTTATGGCAATTCATAGCTGTGCTCGGAACATCTTGACCCTGCGAGGCGCCTCAAGTATCCCCTCCCATGCTAAAGCAAGGCCTCCGCGAATGTCTCACTTTTGACGACGTCCTGCTCGTCCCCGCAGCCAGCGACGTGCTTCCGGTAGATGTAGACGTCTCTGCCCATCTTACTCGGAAAATCCGACTGAAAATTCCGGTCGTGAGTGCTGCGATGGATAGCGTCACCGAAGCCCGCCTAGCCATTTGCATGGCTCGTCAGGGTGGCCTTGGTTTTATTCATAAGAATTTACCCCCCGCCCAACAAGCGCGCGAGGTGGCCATGGTGAAACGGGCGGAGAGCGCCGTCATTCGAGAGCCGATTACGATTGGTCCCAACGAGCCACTTCGTGATGCATTGGAAAAAATGCGTCGTCACAATGTTTCCGGGGTTCCCGTTGTAAAGGGAAACATCCCCGTTGGTATCTTGACTTCGCGTGATATTCGCTTTGAAGAAAACCTTGATCAGCCTGTTTCTTCCCTCATGACAACTGATTTAGTTACCGTAGGCGTGGACGTTCCCACGAGCGAAGCGCGCTCGCTACTACATCAGCATCGCATCGAAAAACTTCTTGTCGTTGAAAACGATGAGTTGGTTGGTTTGATTACTATTCGGGATTTGATGGCAGCTGAGCGCAGCCCCTTGGCAGTAAAAGATGGCCGTGGTCGTTTGATGGTGGGCGCAGCAATTGGCCCTGGAAAAGACCGCGATGAGCGAGCCGCTGCATTGGTTGAAGCTGGAGTGGACGTGATTTGCGTCGATACCGCCCATGGTCATCATGCCGGGGTTCCACGCGCGGTCCTTGAGTTACGCAAAAGATATCCCGATCTACAAATTATTGCGGGCAATGTAGCCACGGCAGATGCCACCAAGGGGCTCATTGACGCTGGAGTGGACGCCGTCAAAGTCGGTATCGGTCCGGGAAGTATTTGTACGACGCGTATTGTTGCAGGAGTGGGCGTGCCTCAAATTACAGCAATCAGCGATTGTGCCACCGAGGCCGACAAACACGGTATTCCTATTATCGGCGATGGCGGTATCAAGTTTTCTGGTGACTTTGCCAAAGCAATTGCAGCCGGTGCATCTACGGTAATGATGGGATCAATGTTTGCGGGTACTGATGAAGCTCCGGGTGATATCGTACTTTATCAAGGTCGTAGCTATAAGGTGTACCGGGGCATGGGTTCTATTGGTGCAATGAAACAGGGCAGTAAAGATCGCTATGGCCAAGCCGGTACCGCTGACGAAAAATTGGTTCCAGAAGGTATCGAGGGGCGTGTCCCTCATCGTGGCGCCCTTGCCAATATTATTGCGCAAAACATTGGCGGTTTGCGAGCGGCAATGGGTTACACCGGCTCAAAGGATATTGACGCCATGCGTAACGGTGCCGAATTTGTCCGTATGACAGGTCAAGGACTGCGCGAGAGCCACGTTCATGATGTCATCATTACCGAAGAAGCCCCAAACTATCACGCGTAAGTGAGGGGCTCTGCCGCGAAGTCGCTATACAGGTAAGGAGAAAGACACCCCCGTGTCAGGAAAGATTTCGCGTCAATGAAGTCAAGAAGTGCGGGGGTGAGAGAGATTGCACCGTCGAAGATGCCTGGATGAAAGAGACGTTTCGCGGTCGTGCTGAGTGGAAGGCCGGTTGCACGAAGCCTGTGCCTGGCGAAAAAGTTCGCAAGTGCATTGGGTAGGGCCCTAGTCCAAAACACCCTCAGAACGTTCCAAGTTGAGCTGAACTCCAGTAGAGCTGTGAGGCGCGGCCCCAGCACACAGCTCTACTGGAGCACGATATTCCTTTCTCTGGCGCGCTGCACCTATTTCAGTACCCTCCGGCAAATGGAACCTGAACAAGGCTTACTCGAACTCCATCACTGTCTTGAAAAAGTCGATCTCGTCCCCGGCGAGGTAGAAACCACAGAATTTAAACGACGGGCTCGACTTCATCAGGCTCTTTGGCGCGAGAAGCGCGATTTGCCTCGGGGCACTGAGCCCTACCGTCCGACAAAGAAGCGACCCCGTCGTCCCTCAGGGAGCCGCTTGGAGATTGAGAGCGCCTGGGAGAATGGTAGAAACTTTCTGAGTGATGCCGCTCGCGAAGCAGTCCAATATCGTTTGGCCCACGCGGAGTCCCAGCAAATGCTGGACAAGGATCGCTTGTACGCAGATCTGCTCTCTTCGATGCCCTTGTGCTTCAATCTCTTTGGACCACTTTGGTATGACAACGCGGCATGCCAGCGAGCCGTGTCTCGCTGGTGGCCAGAGGCTCCATCCTTAGCAAAAGAAGTACGCTTTGAATGGTCGCCCGGACGCGCAGAGCCTGGGCGATTCATCGAGAACCGCAGCGCCTTTGACGCCGCCATTGTTCTTGAA
>Ga0256845_1000559_pt1 | contig 34612 bp, 29 predicted proteins | sample RiftiametaG_FD_189101 | JGI IMG/M metagenome (GOLD analysis project Ga0256845, IMG submission 189101) | Tube worm associated microbial communities from hydrothermal vent at the East Pacific Rise, Pacific Ocean - Riftia | ecosystem: Host-associated > Annelida > Integument > Unclassified ...
GAAAGCCGTTTCAGTAATTGAGTGCCGTATTCTGCACGCTCTTTACCTTCTTGCTCGTATTCTACAATATATTGCCAATGTGCCAATAAGTGAACACCATCGCAGTATTTACTGATTTCTCTATCTGTTGTTTGGAATTCGATAATAATTTATCAATACCCTGTATCAGATTGTCGTATGGTTGTTTTATTGGCTTCATCCGCTTACTTATTTTTTACTCTTTCAAATGTAGTAATTTAACTTCATTTTCTAATAAGGTATAGCTGAAAAGTTTTAGAAGCTTTTAACTTCTCTTAGGAAGAGACTGAAATTCAGGGTGAATTTATCCAATGAATGGCTAACAAACGAATAAACGTAGTATTACGTTTTGCCGTATTATATTTTAATCAAAAATAACAATTTAGGCAGATTAACACAAAAAAGCCTTCCGATATAAATCGGAAGGCTTTAAAATAAGTGTTTTAAATTTATCTATTTGCAATATCTGTAAAATCTCTTTTAGTTGCACCTGTATAAACTTGTCTTGGTCTTCCAATTGGAGCACCATCTTCAATCATTTCTTTCCATTGAGCAATCCAACCTGGCAATCTACCTAATGCGAACATTACTGTAAACATTTCTGAAGGAATACCTAAAGCTCTATATATAATACCTGAGTAAAAATCAACATTTGGATATAAACCTCTTGATTTGAAATACTCATCTTCTAAAGCTACTTTTTCTAAGTGTCTTGCAATATCTAAAACAGGATCTTCAACTCCTAAAGCTTTTAAAACATCATCAGCTGCTTTTTTGATAATTGTTGCTCTTGGATCAAAGTTTTTATAAACTCTATGTCCGAATCCCATTAATCTAAACGGATCTTCTTTATCTTTTGCTTTAGCAATCCACTTATCAACATCACCACCATCTTCTTTAATTTGCTCTAACATTTCTATTACTGCTTGGTTAGCTCCACCGTGTAATGGTCCCCATAACGCAGAAACTCCTGCAGAAATTGAAGTGTATAAATTTGCTTGAGAAGAACCTACAACTCTTACTGTTGCAGTAGAACAATTTTGCTCATGATCTGCATGTAAAATCAATAATGTATTTAATGCTTTTGCAACAATAGGATCAACTGTATAATCATCAGTTGGCATTGAGAACATCATATTTAAGAAGTTCTCACTATAATCTAATTTATTATTAGGGTAAACCACAGGGTGACGCATTGCATTTTTAAATGCCCAAGCTGCCAATGTAGGAACTTTAGCGATTAAACGGTGAATTGTTAAATCTACTGCTTTTTTAGCTCTGTTTGGATCTTGAGATTCTGGGTAAAAAGTTGAAAGCGTACTTAAAGATGCTGCTAAAATTCCCATTGGATGAGCTTTAGCTGGATAAGCTTCGAAAAACAAACGCATATCTTCATGTACTAAAGTATGTTTAGTAATGTTTTCTTTAAATTCAGCATATTCTGTAGTTGTTGGCAATTCACCATATATTAATAGGTAAGCTACTTCTAAAAATTCAGCTTTTTCGGCTAGTTGCTCAATAGGATAACCTCTATATTGTAAAATTCCTTCTTCACCATTTAAAAATGTGATTCCACTTTTTGTAGATCCTGTATTTTTAAATCCTGGGTCAATTGTAATGTAACCCGTTGTTCCTCTCAATTTACTTATATCGATTGCTTTTTCGTTTTCTGAACCTTCAATTACTGGAAATTCATAAACTTTTCCGTCTAACTCTAATTTTGCTACTTCTCCCATAATGTTACCTCTTTAATTATTCTTATTTTGCCGATGAATATCGGACTTGTAATCTTCCACGAAATTACTCATCATATCATTAATTTCCAAATCTACAATTCTATTTCTTTTAGGATGCTACGGGGATGGTATTTTAAGTTGAAAAACATAAATAATTAAACATAAGAAATACTAATCTAGCTCATATATTAAAACAACTCATCCGACCACAGTATTTTTCTATTTACTGAGAATTAGACAAGGTTTTAAAATGTATTTCGGATAATTTAACTAAAAAACTATCATCTTCTTGAATGATTTCTTACAAAACAACTCATCCGACCACAGTATTATTCTGTTTACAGTGGTCGGATGAAGTTTTGATTATTTTAAAAATTTAAAATCTCTACCTAAATAAATGGCAGAATCTCCTAACATTTCTTCGATACGCAATAATTGGTTGTATTTAGACATTCTGTCTGAACGTGATGCTGAACCAGTTTTAATTTGACCTGTATTTAATGCTACAGCTAAATCTGCGATGGTATTGTCTTCTGTTTCTCCTGATCGGTGACTCATTACAGAGGTAAATGATGCTCTATTAGCCATATCTACAGCGTTAATAGTTTCTGTAAGAGATCCAATTTGGTTCACTTTAATTAAGATAGAATTGGCAGATTTCTCTTCAATTCCTCTTGCTAATCTTTCGGTATTGGTTACAAATAAATCGTCTCCAACTATTTGCACTTTATCGCCAACTGCTGCAGTTAATTCTTGCCACCCTTTCCAATCGTCTTCATCTAATCCATCTTCGATAGATAAAATTGGGTATTTATTGGTCCAATCTTTCCAGTAAGAAACCATATCTGATGAGGATCTTTTATCTCCTGTAGATTCGAATTCGTACATTTTAGTTTTAGCATTGTAAAATTCAGAACTTGCTGCATCTAATGCTATGTGCATATCATCTCCTGGTTTAAAACCTGCTTTTTCTATAGCTGTTAAAACTGTTTCAATTGCTTCTTCGTTTGAGCCTAAATTAGGTGCAAAACCACCTTCATCACCAACATTGGTAGAATGACCTTTAGATTTTAATACTTCTTTTAAATGATGAAATACCTCAACGCCCATTCTTAAGCCTTCGCTAAATGATGAGGCTCCAACGGGCATTACCATAAATTCTTGAATATCAATTTTATTATCGGCATGAGAACCTCCATTTAAGATGTTCATCATCGGAATTGGTAACACATTTGCGTTAACGCCACCAATATATTTGAATAAAGGAATACCAGATTCTTCTGCTGCTGCTTTAGCACAAGCTAAAGAAACTCCTAAAATAGCGTTGGCTCCTAAATTAGCTTTATTTGGCGTGCCGTCTAAATCGATTAGGGCTTTATCTATTGTTGTTTGATCCATAACGTAAGCACCATTTAGGGCTTCATTAATAGATGTATTGATGTTTTGAACTGCTTTTAAAACACCTTTACCACCATAAATACCTTTATCGTTATCACGTAATTCTACAGCTTCATGTTTACCGGTTGATGCTCCAGAAGGAACTGCTGCTCGCCCTAAAACACCGTTTTGAGTAATCACATCAACCTCTACAGTTGGGTTTCCTCGTGAATCTAAAATTTGTCTTGCATGAATTTGTGCTATGTAACTCATCTTTTTATTAGTTTTTAGTAATCAGTAAATAGTAGTCAGTTATGTTTCTAACTACTATTTACTCAAAACTGTTTACTGATTATTTTTTATCTTTAATTAATACTTCATCAATCATACCGTAATCTTTCGCTTCTGAAGCGGTCATCCAGTAATCTCTATCAGAATCTTTCCAAACCGTATCGTAATCTTTTCCTGAGTGATTTGAAATGATATCGTACAATTCTTTCTTTAATTTTTGAATTTCTCTTGCTGTAATTTCAATATCCGATGCCTGTCCTTGTGCTCCACCTAATGGTTGGTGAATCATTACTCTTGAGTGCTTTAATGCACTTCTTTTTCCTTCTGCTCCTGCACATAATAATACAGCACCCATTGATGCTGCCATTCCTGTACAAATTGTTGCAACATCAGGATTAACGTATTGCATGGTATCATAAATTCCTAAACCAGCATAAACAGATCCTCCAGGAGAATTTAAATAAATTAAAATATCCTTTTTAGCATCAACAGATTCTAAAAATAATAACTGTGCTTGGATAATATTAGCAACATGATCGTTAATTCCTACTCCTAAAAAGATGATTCTATCCATCATTAATCGAGAAAATACATCCATAGATGCAACATTCATTTGACGTTCTTCAATAATTGTTGGAGAAATATAATTGTCATATAACGAAGTATATTGATCGTAAACAGTACTGTTTATACCTGCATGCTTAGTAGCATACTTTCTAAATTCATCTTTATCGAACATATTTATTTAGTTTTATTTTTTGTAAATAAGAGAATGCTAATTTACACTATATTGTTTTTTATTTTTTAGTTTTTGATAAAATTTAAGAACATTTTTTTAAAAGTGTTAATTACTTCAAATAATTACCAATTTTTATTGATGGATTTATTTTTTTAAGATCTTCAAAAAATTGCTCTCTGCTTTTAGGTGACAATAAAATTTCTTTTAATTTACCGTATTTAATGCTTATTCTATTAAACGAATTTGCTGGTGCCGACATTAAGTTTCCTTTAGCATTATCTATAGATTTTATAGTTTTAACATCAATTTTAGTATAATTAAATGGTCCTATTTTAATAATCAAAAAATCACCTTGGATTACATACCTTGTTCCAAACCAAAAAACAGCTATAAATAATAAAATGATAGAAACCAGCGTAGTAAAATATGTATTACCATAAATTTGAGTTACTATAAAAATACCCACAAATAAGCCCCATAATAAAAAGCCTAATACATAGCTTTTTTCAGAGTCATATACTTTTTTAATAGGCTCCATTTCTTTTTCTTAAAAACCACTCTAAACTCAATAATACAAGAATTAAAAAGAAAATCCATTTAAGGTTTATCAGTTCTTTTAAATCTTCCTCTTCATATATTATAGAGGTTATGTCATTATTATTAGTAATTAACTGCTCCAATTGCCCCATATTTTTAGGGTAAAGCATTTTTCCATTATTTTTAGTTACTAAATTTTGTAATACTTGATGGTTAGCAACTGTATTATTTTGCTCTAATAATATTGGGTTTATCTGAAATTTACCTTTTTGAGTATACTCTTTACTGCCCCACTTTACTTTTGCTGTGTAACTATAAAAACCTATTGGCAATCTTCCTGCGTTTAATAAATAGGCATTGCTCGTTTTATTAAAAGTAAACTGATAATTATTATCCTCTCCTTCTACCAATTGAATAATGATTTCTGGAGTATTGTTTAACTCATAACTATCATTATAAAGCTCTCCTTTTATAACAATCTCTTCATTTTCTAGAAAAAGATCATTAGCTATGATTCTAAATTTACTTTTATCTTCTTTTACAGATAGATATTGCACCGTTTTATTTATCAGTTCATCAAAAGCTGAATGGTTTTTATTTTTCAGAAAGTCGTGCATTCTCCATTTCCAAATACCCTCTCCAGCAATAATTCCTATTTTTTTATTTTCTTTTTGATAAAAAACCATTAAAGGTTTTTGGGTTTTTACTGCTCCTATTTTTTGAGTTAGCAACACATATCCATTTGATGTATTTTTATACGTACCAAAAGGTGCAACCAAAGGTGGGAAATTATTTATTGCTTTAACCGTTTTCTCATCCAATGTAAATAAAGGGAAGTTTTCTGTAACACTTGGTAGTACAATATCATTTTTATATTGTGAGTTTTCGATTTTAAGCCCTGTTACGAATGTGTTAAAACTGTTGATATTTGTTTGATTTCCTAACACATACAAAACAGATGTGTTCGCATCATTTAATTGCTTTATTTTACTTTGAAGGTTGTTTGATATTTGATGAACAATTACCAAACTAAATGGTTTTACATTCCCATCAAAATCGTTAAAAAACTGTGTGGTAACCTGATAATTTTCATTTTCTTCTATACTTAACTTTAACGCTTTAATATCAGGATGGGGAGCATTGGCTAAAATCAAAATATTTTGCCTTCCATCTAATACTTCAACATAAATATCTTTTTGATTATTTAATGTGCTAATTTCATTTTTAACGGTTGAAAAAGCTATATGATAATGCTGTACGCCAACTTTTTTAGCTTTAAGTAAAACGGTTTCATTAATTGTAGTTTTATCTGTTGTTAAATTGTATTGTTTTGAAAACAATACTTTTCCATTATTAGTAATCTTAAGTTCTGTTTTCGCTCCTTTCAGTTCTTGTGTTTCTGCATAAATTTCGATAGGGAATTGATTTCCTAAAAAAGTGATTTTATTATGTACTACTTCTTTCAAAATAATATCTTTAGGAACATTTGTATCGCCTAAAGCTATTGCATAAATTGGGTAATTACTGTTAGATGCTGCATAAACGGGATTTTTTCCTTGGTTAAAAACTCCATCACTTGCTAAAATTAGTGCTCCTACATTTTTATTGTAAAACTTATTATTTAGCTCATCAAACAAATTAGACATATTGGTGGTCTTTGCCGAAAAATCAATCTTATCTGTTTCGATTACTTCTGTTCCAAAAGAAAAAGTTTTTACTTCATAGGTTTTACTCAGCTTATTTTTTAACGTTGCTACGCTTTTTAAATATTCATTTTGATAAAAAGTAGAATCGCTATTTAACAATACAGAAGTTGAATTATCTTGAGCAAAAATTATTATTGGCTTTTCTACTTTATTAAAAATTGTTTTAATAAATGGCGACAACAATAAAAAAGCTAAAACGGCAACTAAAATGGCTCTTGAAATAGCCATTAAATTAACAATCCATTTAGCGACACCTTCAAACCTACTTTCCTTTCTGTACAATACAAAAGCATAGCCAATACCTAACAGTAGGCAAAAAGCAGAAAACCAAATTGGTAGTTCCGTTATGATATGTATTGATAGATTCACTTTTTTTGTAAAAAGGTAAATTTAGCTAATTAGAACTCTCAAAATATAATTAAGCAGTAAATATTTTTACAATTAGTAATTAAGTCTTCTTTAATTATTTTTCAGACAAAAATCACTTCATTTAAAAGTTCCTATCTTTATTTATAATACTTGATTATTTATAATCTAACTGAAAGCATTTTTCCTTCTATCAATAATATAGTAATCATCTTTATTTTATTAGTTTTGTTCATTAACTTTTTTTACGGATATGAAACAACAACTGTCTAATAGAATCAACAACCTTAGCGAATCTCAAACACTTGCTATGACAAGGATGAGTAGAGAATTAAAAGACCAAGGAAAAGATATTATCAGTTTAAGCATTGGCGAACCTGATTTTGATACCCCAACTTTTATTAAAGACGCTGCTAAAAAAGCAATTGACGAAAATTATACTCACTACACTCCTGTTCCTGGTTATCCAGAATTAAGAGAAGCTATTTCTAACAAATTTAAACGTGATAATAATTTAGCTTATGCAGCTAGTCAGATTGTTGTATCCACAGGAGCAAAGCACTCTTTAGCTAACTTAGCATTAAGTTTATTAAACCCTGGTGATGAAGTTATCGTTCCTGCCCCATTTTGGGTAAGCTACCACGAAATTATAAAATTGGCTGAAGCAAAAAATGTAATTATCCCCACTTCTATTGATGCCGATTTTAAAGTTACTACAGCTCAAATTGAAGCTGCCATAACTGATAAAACACGTATGATTTGGTTTAGTACACCATGCAACCCTAGTGGTTCGGTTTATACTAAAGAAGAATTACACGATATCGCTCAATTATTAAAAGGTTATCCTAACATTATCATTGTTTCTGATGAAATATATGAGCACATTAATTTTTTAGGAAAACACGAAAGTATTGCGCAGTTTGATTTTATAAAAGATCAGGTAATTACAGTAAATGGTGTATCTAAAGGATATGCGATGACAGGTTGGAGAATTGGATATATTGGTGCTCCACAATGGATTGCTGATGCCTGTATAAAAATGCAAGGTCAATTTACTTCTGGAACATGTAGTATTGCACAAAAAGCAGCTCAAGCAGCTTTAGAAGCAGATCCTAGTGTTGTTAATGATATGAAAGCTGCATTTAAAGCAAGAAGAGAATTAGTATTAAATTTAATGAAAGAGATTCCGGGTTTAAAATTAAACGAACCTAAAGGAGCTTTTTATGTTTTTCCTGATATAACTTCTTATTTTGGTAAAACAGATGGTACAACAATCATTAATAATGCTACAGATTTAACTATGTTTTTATTGGATAAAGGATTAATAGCTTTAGTTACCGGAGAAGCTTTTGGTGATCCAAACTGTATTCGTTTTTCATATGCTGCGGCTGATGAAGTTTTAATCGAAGCTATTAAAAGAATGAAAGAAACGCTAGCGTTATTACACTAACTTATGAATAAAAACGAGATAACAACCCTTTTTAACGATTTCAACAATTTAAATGTGTTGATTATTGGAGATGTAATGATTGATGCTTACTATTTTGGTAAGGTTGATCGTATTTCTCCTGAAGCTCCAGTACCTATTGTTGCTGTAGAAAGTAAAGAAAACAGATTAGGCGGTGCTGCTAATGTAGCATTAAACATACAAGCTTTAGGAGCAAATCCTATTTTATGTGCTGTTGTTGGAGATGATAGCGATAGCGTTTTATTTGACGAATTGTTGAATAATAGCCAACTGAGTAATAAAGGAATTATCAAATCAAAAGAGAGAACTACCACTGTAAAAACTAGAATTATTGGTAACAATCATCAAGTTTTAAGAGTAGATTCTGAAAATGATTCTCCATTAAACCAAAAAGGTACAAAAGAGTTATTGGCTAAGATTGAAGAGTTAATACAAACTCAACAAATAGATGTTGTAATTTTTGAAGATTATGATAAAGGTGTAATTACTGAGGCGTTAATTACCAATGTAGTTAACCTTTGTAATCAAAAAAACATACCAACAACGGTTGATCCTAAAAAGCGAAATTTTAACGCCTATAAAAATGTAACCTTATTTAAACCCAATTTAAAAGAATTAAAAGAAGGTTTAAATATAGAGTTAGATTTAAACGATATACCAAGCATTAAAAAAGCTGTAGAATCGTTGAATGAACAGCAATCTAATAAAATTACCTTCATCACTTTATCAGAAAATGGAGTTTACATCCATGATAAAGATCAAGAACATCATATTGGTGCACACATCAGAAACATTGCAGATGTATCTGGTGCTGGAGACACAGTAATAAGTGTTGCCTCTTTATGCTTAGCATTAGACCAACCCATAAAAATAATTGCAGAAATAGCCAACCTAGCAGGTGGTTTAGTTTGCGAAAAAGTAGGAGTTGTTCCTATAGATAAAGATATTTTACTTTCAGAAACGGTAACACAATTAATATAAATGGCAGTAATTCCTTACAACGAAAACGCTGGTAGCAAAAAAGAACAAGTAGCTACTATGTTCAATAACATTTCTAAAAAATATGATTTTTTAAATCATTTTTTATCTTTAGGAATTGATATTTTATGGAGAAAAAAAGCCATAAGAATGCTTAAAGCATCTCAACCTAAAGTTATTTTAGATATGGCAACAGGTACAGGAGATTTTGCTTTGGAAGCAATGAAACTAAATCCTACACAAATTATTGGTATTGATATTTCTAAGGGAATGTTAGCTGTTGGTAAAGAAAAAGTAAAAGCTAAAGGGTTAGATAAAATTATTGATTTACAATTAGGAGATTCTGAAGATTTAAAATTTGAAGACAATACTTTTGATGCTTATACTGTAGGTTTTGGAGTTAGAAATTTTGAAAACTTAGAGAAAGGTTTAGGAGAAATGTTACGTGTTTTAAAACCAAACGGAACAGCAATTATCTTAGAGTTTTCTAAACCAAAAGCATTTCCAATCAAACAATTTTACAATTTCTATTTTAATAATATTTTACCTGGTATTGGCAAATTAGTATCTAAAGACAATGCTGCTTATACCTATTTACCTGAATCTGTTAACGCTTTTCCTGAAGGAAATGACTTTATTAAAATTTTAGAAAAATTAGGATACAAAAACATTAAACCAACTACGCTAATGTTTGGAATTGCATCTATTTATAAAGCAAACAAATAAAATAACTTTTTAAACGTTAGATAAGAATTATAAAAACTTTGAAAATCAAAAGCTCCATATTATTAATCTTAAGTTTAGTTTTATTTACTGCTGTTTACAGTCAGAAAAAAACCACTAAAAATCTAGCAAAATTCGATCATCGATTTATGCATTTCGGTTTTTTGTTAGGAGGTAATTCGGCTGACTTTGTAGTTTTAAGACACCCACCTACTGTAGCTGGATCAGACTCTTTAACCATTTTGGAACCCGAAAATGGTACTGGATTTAATTTAGGAATTATTTCTGCTATGCATTTTGGAGAACATTTAAGTTTACGTTTTACTCCTAATTTAGCTTTTACATCACGTAGTTTAGAATATACTTTTCAAACTTATAAAGGAGAAAAAAAATACATTAAAACTGTTGAATCTGCGATTATTAACTTCCCCTTAAATTTAAAATACAAATCGGCAAGAGTTAATAATTTTAGTGCTTATATCATATTTGGAGCTGCTTATACATTAGACTTATCTTCTGATGCTGGTGTAGAAAACATATCTACCAACCCTAACGACATTATTGTAAAAATTAAACGTGATGATGTAATGGGACAAATTGGTTTTGGAACAGATTTTTACTTAGAATATTTTAAATTCGGTATTGAGTTAAAAATGTCTTACGGTGTTAGAGATTTATTAGATCACGACAACACACAATTTTCTGCTCCAGTTGATAATTTGAGGTCTAAAATATTTTTATTGGCCTTTACTTTTGAAGGATAGAAAAAGACCTTAGACTCTTAGATTCAAGAAAAAAGAATCTCTTATTTTCTTATTCATACAATATAGTCTTATATCTTTACACCTTAAAACCTAAATTCTATTATGCAAACCCTACAACTATCCGTTCGGACTGAAGAAGCCGCAAGCGATACTTTTTTAAAACAAAAAATAGCTTCGGAATTAAGAATTAAAGAAGATTTTGTTTTTAGAATTGCTAAGCGCTCTATTGATGCGCGAAGAAAACCCATTAAAATAAATTTGAAAATTGAAGTTTTTTTAGATGGAGAAACAATTCCTGAAATAAACACCAAAGAATACCAAAATGTAACAAATGGTAAACCCGTAATTATTGTTGGTTTTGGTCCTGCAGGAATGTTTGCTGCATTAAAACTAATTGAAAAAGGTTTAAAACCCGTTATTATTGAAAGAGGTAAAGATGTTAGAGCAAGAAGAAGGGATTTAGCAAAAATAACCAAAGAAGGGATTGTAAACCCTGAATCTAACTATTGTTTTGGTGAAGGTGGTGCAGGAACTTTTTCTGATGGAAAATTATACACCCGTTCGAAAAAACGAGGCGATGTAAATGAAATTTTAGAGATACTAGTTCAACACGGTGCTCCTGAAAATATTTTAGTGGAAGCACACCCACATATTGGTACTAATAAGTTACCGCAAGTAGTTACAGCAATTAGAGAAACTATTCTTAATGCTGGTGGTGAAATCCATTTTGACACCAAACTAACCGATTTTATTATTGAGAACAACCAGATAAAAGGCATAAAAACTCAACATGAAAAACCAATTTTAGCAGAGCAAATTATTTTAGCTACAGGACATTCTGCTCGAGATATTTTTTATTTATTAGATGCTAAAGGCATTAAAATTGAAAATAAACCCTTTGCTTTAGGAGTTCGTGTTGAACACCCTCAACAACTTATCGATTCGATACAATATCATTGTGATATTAGAGAAGAAATATTACCTCCTGCATCATACAAATTAGTACAACAAGTAAAACAACGTGGCGTATTCTCTTTTTGTATGTGCCCCGGAGGTGTAATTGCTCCTTGTGCAACTGCTCCTGGAGAAATTGTAACCAATGGATGGTCGCCATCTAAAAGAAACAATCCTTTTGCAAATTCAGGAATTGTGGTAACAGTAGAAAATGAAGATTTAATTCCTTTCAAAAAACACGGAGAGTTAGCAGGTTTAAAATTTCAAGAAAGTGTTGAAAAATCAATTTATGAAGCTGGAGAAAACACCAATAATACTGGGCAAATTGCTCCTGCACAACGTTTAATAGATTTTATTAATAACAGAACGTCAACTTCATTACCCGATTGTAGTTATAAACCAGGAATTATAAGTGCTCCTTTACATCACATTTTACCTAAAGCAATTGCAACTCGTTTACAAGAAGGCTTTAAAGCTTTTGGTAATAAAATGAGAGGTTATTTAGATGAAGATGCAGTAATTGTTGCTGTAGAAAGTAGAACTTCTTCTCCTATAAAAATTCCTAGAGATAAAATCACCTTAGAGCATCCAACAACAAAAGGTTTATATCCTTGCGGTGAAGGTGCTGGTTATGCTGGAGGTATTGTTTCTGCAGCTATTGATGGACAAAAGTGTGCTGAACAAATATCACTAGTAAGCAATTAATTTTTTGAGCATTAAAAAACAACATATTATTTATTGGTTAGTAGCTGGTATTATTTTATTAAAACTAACACTACTCCCGTTTGCGCAAACAGTTAATGCGGATGCTGTATCAAGAATATTTTCATCCATTAACTGGATGAAAAATCCAAGTATAATTACCAACAATTTTTGGGGACCTATCCACTTTTACATTCATGGTACCGCTTTAATGTTATGGAATAATCAAATCTACACGCCTAAAATTGTTACGTTGCTTTTTGCAGCTTTTACACTTATTCCATTCTATTTTTTCACAAAAAGAGAGTTCAATGAAAACGGAGCTCTAATTGCTACTTTCTTTTTAGCCTTTTCTCCTATTTTATTTAGAAACAGTTTTTTGGCTTTGTCAGAAACTCCTTATTTGTTTTTTTTGGCACTTACAATCAACCTTTTATCCAAAGGAATAAAAGTAAAATCAAACTTATATATTTTATTAGCTGGCTTAACAATAACTATTGCTGGTGGCATTAGATATGAAGCATGGATAATGATTTTAATATTCACATTAATCCTATTTTTATTAAAAAACTGGAAATATATTTTTATTTTTAATTCCACAGCTCTTCTTTTTCCAACCTATTGGTTAATTTCAAATTGGATTACTACAGGAGATCCTTTTTATAGTTTTAACGGAACCTATAAATGGGCGTTAGAAATTATGGGGAATAATGAAAATGTAGATTTCGAAAGCTATTTGAGAAGAATTTGGTACTTCCCTTTTTCATGGATAATTGCCATTGGTATACCAACAGGTTATATTATCCTTAAACTGATAATAAGTAGTTTTTCTAAAAAGAAATTTAATAAGAAACATATTCTTTTAAGTCTGCCCTTTATTATTATGTTTCTATTTTTCCAGTACAACACCTTTAAAGGAGTTTTATTATTACAACATCGCTACATAGGATCTTTAGTTATTTTAACACTCCCTTTTATTGCTATATATTTTAAAAAATTAGATAAAAAGCACATTAAACATGCTTTTATCTTTGGTGTATTAACTATAACTCTTTCTTTTATCTACAATACTTCCAGTATAAAACCTTTTCCTAGACTGGAAGATCAAACAAGTGTAGAAATAGTAAATATCATTTCAAAAAACAACTATCAAAACAATGCGTTAATTTTAGATTTTATTGGTTGGGATAAAACTTATTTTATTGCTTTACAATCAAAACTCCCATTAAAAGATATCAGCATTACTGAGGGAGCTAAAAACTCTACAATTAACTTTGATGATATTGATGCTAAAATTAAATCCCATCAATCAGGATTTATTCTTCTCAAGAAAAAATCAGCACTTTCCGTATCTCTTTCTGAAGATGTTTTAAATAAAAAAAAATACAAGATATCAACTCAAATAGCATTCGAAAATGAAACTCTAATTTTATATTTTTTCAAAAAAAACTACCTAGGAGGTTTTGCATAAATTATTTCTAATTCCTTTGCAATCTCTAATGTTCTAATAACAAACTTTTCTCTTGCAATCATTTCTTCACCCCATGTAGGTGCTACAAAGAAAATATTAATGAGTACCTCTATCCCATATAACGAAAAATCATTTACTGTTATTACGAAATAATCTTTTCTTGTTTTTTCTTGTGCTAAAACTTCTTTTTTTAAGAGTTCAATAAACTTCTGAATAGTTTCACTAGAAACATTATAGTCTAATGTTATTTTAGACTTATAGCGTCTATACTCTCTTTTTCCCCAATTATCTACACTATTATCAGATAGCATACTATTTGGCAAGGTAATTACAGAGTTGTAGGCTGTTCTTACTTTTGTTGTTCTAATTCCTACTTCTTCAACAGTCCCCATCATCTTTCCGTCAGTAATAAAATCACCAACTACAAATGGCTGATCTGCAAAAATCATTAATGAACCGAAGAAGTTCTTTACAGTATCTTGTGCTCCTAAAGCTATTGCAAAACCACCAATAGAAAGTCCCGCTAAAACATTAACTAAATCATATTCTAACTCATGTATCCCAAAAAGTACACCTGAAATTATAACTAAAATCTTAATCATTAAAGAGGAGAACATTAATACTCCTCTTTGCTTATTAATTGAACCATCTCTAGTAAAGACCAATACAGTTAAATTGATAAAATTTAAGATTAATATAGTTGTTAAATACACAAGTGCTATTCCTATAATTTTATGCATTATAAAAGAATAATTCACGCCAAGATCAACGGAAGGAATATAGTTTTGTGCAGCATGTAAATAAACAAAAAATGTACTATTTTTAATAATATTATAAAAGCTTTTATGATAACGGTTAATAAATTTTATCTTTCTTAGCCCTATGCGTAAAACAGTAACACTAATAATCCAAATTAAAAATAACATTAAAAAAAAGTAGATTAGCATAATCCATTGCCATTTTTCAAAAATTAAAATATTTCTTTTATAATCATTTCCTGCCCATCTTTTAAATTTATCTGAGTATTTAAAAATTTCTTCTGCTCCTTCAGAAAACATTTCTTGATGAATGCTATTTATTAATTTAGATGTTTCTAAGGAATACATCCAATCATTACCAACCTTTTCAAGATACAGCTTTGGAACATCAGGATTTGGGTAAAAAATATGCTTTTGAGAAATTGAATCTACAAAATTAGAGTCTTTACTTAAATTTTCAAAGTCAATCATTTTTTTTGATGACCCCATAAAAATCTGATTAAGCTTAATGGCTAAAGTTTCGGCTTTGGCAGAATCCCTTTGAGCAAAATGAATTGTTTTTGCAGCTTTAACAGGATCAAATAAAGAATCTGTGGTAAATAACAAGTGAGTTAAAACAGCATCGTAAGGTGTGCTTAAATTAAATTTTTCACCCCTTGCGGTATCTACCGAAAGGTATTGAAAAACATCTTCCTCTTCTTTTTTTATAATTTCTTTTTTATCTCGGTGCAATATTGCTATATTATAAATACTATTAATTGCTCCTACTGTTTCTTTAGAGTAATACCAGCTTCTTTTTACCCGAACAAGGTAAATATTGGAATGATTACTAAATAATTGATATTTATCATTTTCAATTATTCCTTTTTTACGATCTAAAACTTCATCAATATTTAAGTTATATTTTTCTAAAATTTCTTTTAGCTTTATAACCAACATTTCATTTTTATTTTCTGAAAAACCCGTTTTCCCGAGCGTATGTGCTGCAATTTTAGGGTTGTAATTTTTACCATGTAAAAATGCCAAATGACTTTCTACTGTTTCTTTAGGGGTAGAATTTTTAAATTCAACTTTATGTTGAGCTACTAAAAAAGTAGATAATAAAGTAAAAACAAGTAATGAATATATCTTAATTAATTTCATATTTTTTTTAAACTGCAGTTAATTGAAGTGTGCTTAAATTTTTATAAATCCCATTTTCTAACTGAATTAAATCAGCATGCGATCCAGACTCTTTAATTCTACCTTTATCTAAAACAATGATGTTATCAGCTTTTTTTATAGTTGATAATCGGTGCGCTATAACAATAGATGTTCGTCCTTTCATCAACCTTTCTAAAGCTTCTTGAACCAACCTTTCACCTTCAGAATCTAATGCGCTAGTTGCTTCATCTAACACTAAAATTGCTGGGTTTTTTAAGATTGCTCTCGCTATTGCTATTCGTTGCTTTTGTCCTCCAGACAACTGAACACCTCTATCACCAACTAATGTTTCCATTCTCTCAGGAAAGCTTTCGATAAATTCTAATGCATTGGCTTGTTTTGCAGCTTCAAAAATTTCATCATCTGTTGCACCAGGCTTACCATATTCAATATTTTCTTTGATAGAACCTCCAAACAATAATACCTCTTGTGGAACCATTGCCATTTGATTTCTTATTTCAGACAATTGATATTCATTAATCTTTTTTCCATCAATAGTAATGTTACCATTTTCTGGATTGTAAAATCTAAAAATTAACGCTGCAATAGTTGATTTACCAGCTCCAGAGGGCCCAACAAATGCTAATTGTTTTCCTTGTTTCACTTCAAACGTAACATCATTTAATACTTGAATATCTCTACGTGATGGGTAAGAAAATGACACGTTATTAAAAGCAATATTCCCTTTAATATTTATTTTTTGAGCTGCTTCCAAATTAATTTCCTCAGTGCTTTCCTCTAGTATATCCATTAAGTGCTCAGAAGCACCTATAGATTTTTGCAATTTAGCAAACAACTCTGCTGACCCTCCAAAAGAAGCTCCAAGTAAACCTGAATAGATGGCAAATTGCAACAATCCTCCAATAGTTATTTCGCCCATCTGGACCATATGCAACCCGTACCAAACAATAGATACAATTGCCGATCCTGAAGCAAACATTATTAATCCAATAAAAGTACCTCTCCATTTTGCATTTTTAATGGATGTTGATACAGAACTATCAATACTTTTTGTGTAGCGTGCTATTTCAAAAAACTCATTAGCATACGCTTTAACACTAGCAATTCCGTGCAATGTTTCATCTACAACTCCATTTGCTTCAGCAATATCTGCTTGTGCATCTTTAGATAGTTTTTTGATATACTTACCAAAGAAAATTCCAATTAAAGCTACCACGGGGATAACTGCAATCATAAAAATAGTTAATCGGTAAGAGATAAACAGTAAGAAAAACAATGCTACAGGAATTGTTATTGCCTGACGAATAATCTCTGCTATAGTTGTTGAAAATGTTTCTTCTAATAATGCGATATCATTCGTAATTCTACTACTTAACTCTCCTACTCTTTTAGAGGAGAAAAAACGCATTGGAGAAGAAATCAAATGTTTATAAGTGGTAACTCTTAATAAAGCCAATGATTTTTGTGTGACAATTCCAAATAAATAAATCCTTAAAAAGGACATAATTGCAATTACCAAAAAGATAGATATCAATAATATCGTAACATTATTAATTGCACCTTCATCCGTAGAATTAACAGAATCAATCAAGTCTCCTAACACTTTAGGAAAAGCCATCATTACAACACTTGACACTACTAAAACAATCATTCCAAAGAAAAATGTAACTCGAAATGGTTTGATAAAACGAAAAACACGCATCGCTTTTTTAATGGATTCTTTAGAAATTTTTCCTTTCTTTTTATTTGCCATAATATTCTTTACTTCTCTTTATTTTTATCTTGAAAATCAAGAGATTTTACTCCTAATTTATTTAATATTCTTTTTGCTGTAATTTTTAATGGTTCTTTAATTCCTGTTGCAATTTTTTTTGCTGTAGAATCATCTGGTCTTGATACAAAACGAGAGTCACTATAATTAAACCCTTCTCCTACTTCTGTAAAATAATAAGTATAAAAAGATTTACGTGTTTCGCCTTCTGGCACATCAATTTTACGATATCCATGAGGCGAATTTTCATCCGTTAAAAAGATAATTGCTCGGTTAAAATCACATGGAACAGTAGCTTCACATTGCTTCATATCTTTATCCCAAATTTCTAACTCTCCTCCATATGCTGGTTTCCAGTTCTTATTCAAATAAATCAATAAATTTATTCTTCGCCAAAGCTTCTTTGCAGGATTATAGTTTACATCAATATGCACATCTACATAACTCCCATTTTTTCCTTGATGAACTCCTGAACCTAAAGAATCATCAGTCGTTCTCAATCCTTTAATTCCTGTAACGGTTTCCATATAACGATACATTTCGTCAGAACTCACTACTTTTCTTAATTCAGAAAAACTAGGGTGAAAACGATCAAAATGATAATCTTCTGATTTATTCTCATTTAAGCTTTTACGTTTTACATTTAGACTGTCAATTTTAGGGAAATTCTCGTACAAAGTTGTTGCTAATTCTTCCGTTAAGAAGTTAGGTAGAACAATGTAGTTACAAGGCTTTGCAGTTGCAAAATTATTTTTTAATTCCTCAATTTTATCCTCAGATAAATAGATTGGATTAATAATATCTTTCATTTTTTCTAAATATAAAAAGACGAAGTTAACCAATATAACTTTTAAAAAAAGTTTATAAATCCAAAATGGACTTTTGCTGCACTAAACTGCATTGGATTATCAAACTGTTTACCCACTGCATAGTTAATAGAAAAAATACCGGCTTTGGTTTCAAAACTCATACCCGCACCAAAACTATAGGGTCTATCAGCAACAAACCCCTCAACAGCATCACTTTCATAATAAGCAGCATCCATAAAAAGGTAGAGGTAAGAATTTTGCTCTAAAATAAATCTATATTCAATAGTTTCTACAGTATATAATGATGCAAAAATTGACTCTTCATCAAAACCTCTTAAAATACGTAAGCCACCTATTCTTAATAATTCATTATTAAACATATTGTCATTAAACGTGTATCCATTTTTAGATCCTAGTTTTATTACGCTTCGTTTTTTTATCGAAAAATAATAAGATAAATCAGCTTCAGCATTATAAGATGTTGTACTCAAATTAATTCCTTCATAAAGCTTTTCATCAATCTGCGGATTTTGTCGCGTAGTTTTAGTTCCCAACGAGCCCGTAATTTTAATGCTATATCCTTTTCTTGGATTCAAGAGGTAATCTAATTTTGAGTTAAAAATTGTAGCTCCATATAATTTTGAATTAACATCTGCAAATGAAGGTAAAACCGTTATATTTTCTAACCCTGCTTTAGATAAAATGTTTGAAGATTTATTATAAAAAAACAATTTAAAGTAGTTGTTCCCTTTTAAAATATAACGCACACCTATTTTATTTTCAACATCAATATAGGTAGTATCTTTCTTATATAGCTTAAAATCAAAATCTATCCCAAAAGGACTATTAAACAGAAATGGGTAAACAATTTTTAATTTTAAATCTTGCGTACTATTAGCCAACGAACGCCAATTAAAATCTATTTGTTCACCTTTTTTGAAGGAATTTAAAAGGTTTAATTTTATATCTCCTGTAAATTTAATTTTACCTGTTCCAGGCTCAGATAAAACACCGATAACCCCATCAAACCTACTTGCTTGTTTCTTTTTAAGATTTAGCAATAATTTTGATTTTTCATCAATAAAAACAATTTTCCAAGGTTGACCTTCAGTTACAAAAGGAAGCTCTTTTAAACGAATACTTGTTTTACTAATTAACGCTTCATTATAAACATCTCCATCTTTAATTTTAATGTAATTTTTAATAAACTGATCAGAAATTGTTGCACTACCACTAATAAGTACACTATCTATTTTAAACAATTGATTTTTTTCAACATACAATTTTGCTGAAATTTTATCATCTTTTATCTGAACACTATCTAAACGTATAGAAGCAAAAGGGTATCCATGATTTTCGTAATGTGAAATTACTTTTGTATAAAAATTTTGAAGTTGTCGTTGGTTGAACGGCCTGTTATTATACATTTTATCTCTAAACCCCAATTTACTTAAAACCTCTTCATCAATATTATCATTAGACAAATAAGCCCATTTAAACTGTTTTCCTAAATGGATGTAAACGCTATAAAAATTAGTATCAACAACAATACTATCTGTGGTTGCAGTTAAAAATGATTTAGAACCAAGCTGTTTAAAAACATTATTTATCTCTGTTTTTAAATTGGTTAAGGATATTTTTATGTTGTAGCTAATCAATTTTTCGACAACAAAAGAGGTGTCATTAAAATGAATAGCTAACTCTATTTTTTGTGCTTTACAAAAAATAGATAATAACAAAAATGATATGAAAATTATTTTCTTCAATATGCTTACTTACGGCAAAGTTGTAATTTTATTTGATTTCCCAATCAATCTCTTTTTTTCTTAATGATTTTAATATTTTATTTACTTCAGAAAAATGCTTGCTTCCTAAAAACCCTCTATATGCGGAGAATGGTGATGGGTGAGATGATTTAAGAATAAAATGTTTTTCAGAATCTATTAAAGTCTCTTTATTTTGGGCAAACTTTCCCCATAAAAGAAAAATAACACCTTCTTTATTATTTGATATATATTGAATTAAATTATCTGAAAAAATTTCCCATCCTCTATTCTGATGCGAACCTGCCAAGTTATTTTCTACAGTTAACGTTGCATTTAATAATAAAACACCTTGATTTGCCCAAGATATTAAATTACCATGAGGTGGCTTTGGCAAGCCTAAATCAAGCTCAATTTCTTTAAATATATTCCTTAATGATGGCGGTGTTTTTTTTGAAGTACTTGGAACTGAAAAGCTTAATCCATGGGCATGAGGTAAAATTCCTCCTTCACATTCTTCATAAGAATGATAAGGGTCTTGACCAAGAATCACAACCTTTACATCATTAAACGAAGTTGAGTTTAAAGCCTCAAAAACATTATCTTTATTTGGGAGTATCATTTTATTTTGATACTCATCAGTTAAAAACTCTAACAATAGTTTATAATAAGCTTTATTAAATTCTTTTTTAACAAAATCATCCCATCCATCATTTATTCTAAAACCAATAGTATTTGCATGCCTCATAAGATAATTTTAAAAACTCTAAATTAACTGAATAGAGTTACATTTTAGCAAAATTGTCGATAGATGTTAATAAGTTTCAATAAATTCTAATTAATAATCATTATGTTTGTAATCGTTACACAACCTATATACTGAACATGAAAAAATTTTTAATCGCCTCAACAGCTTTATTTTTAATGGCTGTACTTTATTCTTCTTGTAAAAGTCACGGAACTTGTCCTGCATATGGTCAGGTTGATACAAACAAAGAACTTCCTGCATAATATCAATGAATTGGATTGAATTGAATTCCGAAATAGCTTTAAACGAGGCTATAGAAAAATCACATCAAAACAAAGGTATTGTTATATTTAAACACAGCACCCGATGCTCAATAAGTTCGGTTGCTAAAACACGTTTATCTCTAACTTGGAATATGGGAGAAGAACTACCTATATATCATCTCGATTTAATTAAACACAGAGATTTATCGAATTTAATTGCTGAAAAATTTAATATTTTTCATGAATCGCCACAACTCCTTTTAATTAAGAGTGCAGAATGCACTTATAACACCTCTCATTTAAGTATTTCTTTTAAAAACTTAAAAGACAATCTTTAAAGAAAAAAGCATTCATTTTAAACCATTGGTAAAATAAGGAGTTTCCAAATTATTATTACCTTTGTTGCAATGAAAAAAATAGCTTCTATACTTTTCTTTTTACTTATATCTTTCACCATACTAGGGCAAGAAACAATTTTTGAAGAAAAAAGGACTATTTACAAGAGAGAAAATTCTTATGGTATTGTTTTACACACATCAGGCTGGGGTATAACTTATAGGTATGGTCTATACACATCTGGTTTTACACGCAGAATTATAGAAGCAGAAATCGTAGGAATTAAACATCCAAAAGAAACAAAATCATATAGCTCAATTTTTGACAATTCTAATGGTTACAAATACGGTAAACTAAATTCCATCACCCTTTTTAAAGGTAGTTATGGGTTTCAAAACACCTTTATTAGTAAACAAAGTGTAAAAGGTATTGCTATCGCTTATGTTTTAAATGGAGGGATAACGTTTGCCTATGCAAAACCTACTTACTTAGAAGTTATTTTTATTGATGAAGTAACTGGTTTACCTAAAAGTGCTATAGAGAAATATGACCCCAACAAACACAATCAAAGTGATATTATTGGGAAAGCATCATTATTTAGAGGTATGTTTCAAGGTAAATTTTACCCTGGAATAAATGGTAAGTTTGGTTTAAATTTTGAATCATCAAAACAAGCTGACCGAATTAATTCTATTGAGGTTGGTGCTACCTTAGATTTATTTTTACAAGAAGTACCTATTATGGCAAATGAAGCTAATAGCCAATATTACTTTAATTTATATTTAGCTATTACTTTTGGATCAAAAAAAACAGAATAAGAAAGTGGAAGAAAAAACAATCAAGAAAAAATTTGCTAAAAAACCAGATTGGTTAAAAGTTAAATTACCTACGGGAAAGGAATACGTTAATCTTAGAAAAATTGTAAGCGATAATAAATTGCATACTATTTGCGAAAGCGGAAATTGCCCCAATATGGGAGAATGCTGGGGTGCAGGAACTGCTACCTTTATGATATTAGGAAACATCTGCACGAGATCTTGTGGATTTTGTGCTGTAGCAACAGGAAGACCACTTCCTGCAGATTTAGATGAGCCAAATAAAGTTGCAAACTCTGTTAAGCTAATGAAAGTTAAACATTGTGTAATAACTTCGGTAGACAGAGATGATTTAAAAGATGGTGGTTCTATTATTTGGTCTGAAACGGTTAATGCCGTTAGAAAAATCAGTCCTACAACTACTTTAGAAACTCTAATTCCAGATTTTAAAGGAGATTGGGATAATTTACAACGCATTATAGATGTTGCTCCTGAAGTTGTTTCTCATAATTTAGAAACCGTAAAAAGGTTGACTAAAAGTGTAAGGATACAAGCTAAATACGAACGTAGTCTTGAAGTTATCAAAAGACTAAAAGATGGTGGAATGCGAACTAAATCTGGAATTATGCTAGGTTTAGGAGAAACTGAAGAAGAAGTTATTGAGGCTATGCAAGATTTAGCTGACGCTGGATGTGACATTCTAACAATGGGGCAATACTTACAACCCACACCAAAACATTTGCCAGTTGCTGAATTTGTTAAACCCGAACAATTTGCAAAACTAAAAGAAATTGGTTTAAAATTAGGATTGAAGTATGTTGAAAGCGGACCACTTGTCAGATCTTCTTATCACGCTGAAAAACACTTAATTTAATAAAATCGAATTTACCGTAAAGCTGAAAATTAAGAGCAAAACTTAAAAAAAATAACCGTTTCTTAAACGCTACTTTTTAACTGTTAATATTTTTTTTAAATTTATACCTTAATATGGGTTAGGATATTTTATTTATTTACGTATCTTGTAACCCATTTTAAAAACCACTAACTAAACTTTTTATAATGAATATTAAAACTATTATTTTTGGATGTGTTGCTGTAGGTGTTGCCACTGGAGGTGTTATTTTAAATAACTTTCAGTCTGACGACCAAGCATCTTATACTCCACGGTTTTCAGAAAAAACATCTCATAGAGCTAGTACTGACTACCTTAATTATATGAGTTCAATTAGAGCTAACCAAATAACTGGTACTATTGACATCAACGATGTTAATACTGTTAGACAAAATGTATTAAATCTTAGTAAACAAAACAACAAAGCTTCTTTAGGTTTAACATGGGCAAATCAAGGTCCTGATAATGTTGGAGGAAGAACTAGAGCACTCTTAATCGATAATAGTAACTCTAATATTGTGTATGCAGGTAGTGTTGCAGGTGGACTGTATGTATCTACTGATGCCGCAGGAACTTGGACACCTATAGCTGAGATGTCTGATAATTTAACGATATCATGTATCACACAAACAGCTAATGGAAGAATATTTTTTGGTACAGGGTCAACTTTTGAATCTCAATCAGGTTCAGCTTTAGGAGCACCTGGATTTTTAGGGAATGGAGTTTACGAATATGTTCCTTCTTCAGGACAAGTATTACCTGTATTAATTAATTCTGGAACAATTCCAAATAATAGTTCTAGTCAAAACCTTACTTTTATTAACTCCATAGCTTCTAGAGGCGATAGATTATATGTTGGTACAGGAAAAGGTATGATTTTAGCAGACCCTGACGGAAATGGGGATTATCCAACAACTGTTACTGGTTGGTCTAATCCTATTCACCTTTCACAAGGAAACCCTGGTTTACAAAAAGGAAGAGTTTTAGATATTGATGTTGCAACAGATGGATCAATGGTTGTTTGTTTTAATAGTAAAGTATACCATTCTTTTAGTGATGGAGATGATACTTTTACAAAAACAAACGTTCCTGGTTCAAGATTATCTGCAGCTATCGCTCCAAGTGATCCAAACTATATATATGTAGTTTCTACTAATGGGGATTTAAATAATATGTATTTATCAAACTCTTTTGATGGAAGTAATAAACCTGAATTCGCAGTTATTGTTCCTGGAGGAGTTCCTTCAGAAGATCCTTTTTTACAAAATGACGGTACTGGTCCACAAGGATCATATGATCAATGTATAGCAGTAGATCCAAATGACAAAAACCACTGTTTAGTTGGTGGTATTCAATTATATGAATTTAGAGCTATTTCATCAACTCCTGGTCCTGGTGCTTGGACTAAGATTGCTCATAAAAATCAACAAGCTGGGCCTCCTTACTATATGCACGCTGATAAGCACACATTTGCATGGAGCGGAAATACAGTTTATACAGGTTCTGATGGTGGTGTAACAAAATCTACAGATAATGGGAGCACTTGGAGTACTAAGAATTTAGGTTACAATACAGCAACATTCTTTGGTGTATCAATAAATGCTTTAGGTTGGATTTTAGGTGGTTCTCAAGATAATGGATGTCAAATGGTAACATTTGGAGCATTTGGAGGCGGAGGTTCTTTAAGTGCAATTGAAATTATGGGAGGAGATGGTTTTGATACTGAAATGTCTAACTTAGAACCTGGAATTGCATTTACAACTTTATATTACGGTTCTTTACAACGTATAGCTAATAATGGATCAGGCGGATCTTTAGTTACTGGTGACTTAGTAGACGAAAATCAAGGGTTTTTTAACACTTCAATCAATTATTGGGAGTCTAGAAATGATCCTTTATCTTTAGATTCTGTTAAATTAAAAATTGATGCTACAGGTTTAGTTTTAAAACCTGGTCACATTGTACATCCTGGAGATACAATTTTTACGGGTGATACGATCATTTATCAAAGTTTAACTAATGATATTGATTTAATGCACATCGTTCCTAATGATATATTTTTAGATGCAACTATAGATTCTTTATTATTATCAGACCCTATTCAACATAAAATGTCTTATGCTGTACAAACTTTAAATTCAGTTTATATGACATTAGATGCATCTAAATTAGGTTCTGTATCTATTGACTGGCATAGAATAGCTGGACCAACATCTATACCAAGTGCTTTTTCAGGAACAGCAAATGTAATGAGATTTTCACCTGACGGTAATGCTCTTTTTGTAGGGTCAAGCAATGGTAGTGTTTATAGAGTTGATAATATATCAATGGCTAATGACACATTACTAGACATTAGATCTGTAGGTGCTGTTACTAGATGTACTAGAATAGGTTCTTTTTCTGGTAGAGCAATTACTGGTTTAGCAGTAGATCCTAATGATGCCAATAATGTAATTGTAACTTTAGGAAACTACGGAAATGCAAATTATATTTATAGATCTACTACAGCTTTAACAACAACAAATACAACAAGTTTTTCTTCAATTCAAGGACCATCATCAGCATCAGCAGCAGGTTATTTACCTAGAATGCCAATTTATGATGCTGAAATTGATTTTACAGATAACAATACTGTTATTATTGGTACAGAATGGGGAGTATGGGCTTCAGATAATGCTTTTGCATCTTCTGCTACATCAGTACAATGGACTGAAGAAAATGCAGGAATTGGTCATGTGCCAGTGTTTGAGGTAGAACAACAAATACTAAGAAACAGACCTACTTCTGGTATGTATTATTTAGGAACGCATGGTAAAGGATTTTTCTCTACTGGTGATTTAGTTACAGGTATTAATCATTTTGGAAATGAAGTTGCTGATGAGAATACTAAATTTGTTTCTAATTTATCAATATTTCCAAATCCATTAAACACTTATGGTAATGTTGCTTTTAAATTAAAAGACAATGCTAATACTGTTATTAGAATTTACAACCTTACAGGAACGTTAGTTAAAACATTAAACTTAGGTATGATTAACAAAGGTGATCATAACGAAAGATTTGATGCTACTAACTTAAGTATTGGAACCTACATTATTGCCATTGAATCTGGTGATGAAAGAAGTGTTTCTAAGTTTATCGTTACACGATAGTTAAAACTTAATACAAATAAAAAAACCTCTCGAAAATTTCGAGAGGTTTTTTTATGTTTAAATCCGTATAAAGATAAAGCATATTCGACTATAGAAATACCTTACTTAAATAGTAAAACATTGCCCATCATAAGCGATGGTAACATAATCAGGTAATTCAGATAAAACATCTTTGTGTTTACCCATCAAATGACTAATATGAGTGAGGTAAGCTTGTTTTGGTTTTAATCGATCTAATAAATCAAGCGCCTGTTTTAAATTAAAATGAGACATATGCTCTTCTTTACGTAATGCATTGATAACAATAATTTCAGAACCTTCTATTTTTTTTATTTCCTCCTCCTCTATTCTATTGGCATCTGTTATATAAGTAAAGTTTTTTATTCTAAAAGCTTTTACGGGCATCTTAAAATGCCAGACATCTATTGGTAATAAAGTAACATCTCCTACTTTAAAAGTTTTGTCAGAAATAGTATTTAACTTTAATAATGGAACACCTGGGTATTTTTTATCTGCGAAAGCATAATAAAACTCTCGCTTTAATGCATTCTGAACATGTAGCGTTGCATAGATATCCATATCCTTTTGCTGCTTAAAATTAAATGCTCTTACATCATCTAAACCTGCAACATGATCTTTATGCTCATGCGTAAAAACAACAGCATCTAATTGCTGCACATTTTCTCGTAACATTTGTTGTCTAAAATCAGGCCCTGTATCAATAACTATTTTAGTCTCTTCACTTTCTATCAAAATTGAAGATCGTAAACGTTTATCTTTTTCATTATCAGACATACAAACAGCACAGTTACATGCAATAACTGGCACTCCTTGAGATGTTCCGGTTCCTAAAAAAGTTATTTTCATTTTTATAAATTAAACTCCAAATTGTTTTAAATGATGATCTAAATGTTTTACAAACATATTATTCCATTGACTAGCAGTTAAAGCACCAAAAGAATTAGACTCCTTTCCTTCAAAATGAGAGCTTCCTAACTCTTGAGTCTTTTTGATATTACTTACTAAACTAGTTTTTTCTTTCTCAAAATCTTTTTCTGATGATATAATAAATTCAGGAGCTGTTCTTCCATTATTTTTATACGGTTTTTCGCCAACAACAATAGGCTTTACCAATAATTTTAAAATAAACTTTTTAAACCCTGTTACTGGTTGATGCTTATCCGTATCATAAATCATTTGGTAAGTAACATTGCAATGTGCCAATGCTTGACTAACAGACATTGTTCCCCACTTTGCTTTAGAAGAATTAGTTAATTGATTAATTCTTTCTATTATTTTATTAGTTACTTCAATTTCAAATATATTATCCATACTTTTTTTAATTTTTAAAAAGTTCTTTTATCACATTAACTGTATAATCAATTTCTGCTTTGGTGTTAAATTTACTAAACGAAAAACGTATCGCTGGCTTAGTCATATCTGCACCAATATTTTGCAGCACATGAGAACCGATATTGCTTCCCGATGAGCATGCACTTCCTCCAGAAACTGCAATTCCCTCTATATCAAAATTATACAATAACATCTCATCTAACTCACTATTCGGAAAAGTAACATTTAGCACTGTGTAAAGACTATTTTTTTTAGGGTTTCCATTAAAAATTATTTCTGGCAGTATATTTTCTAACCCAGCAATCATATAACTTTTTAAACCTTGTATGTATTTTTGATGTTCCGCTAAATCGCGGTAAGCAATTTCCATCGCTTTAGTTAAACCAACTATCCCTATAATATTTTCTGTTCCTGCTCTTACATTTCGTTCTTGAGCCCCCCCAGTAATAATAGGTTTAATTTGAATGTTTTGGTTTACATATAAAAAACCTATTCCTTTTGGACCATGAAACTTATGTGCCGAACAGGTAATAAAATCAATTTCTAATTCTCGCACATCAAACTCATAATGACTCATACTTTGCACCGTATCCGAATGAAAATATGCTTTATAAAGCTTACATATTTCTGCAACTCTTTTTAAGGGTAATAAATTTCCAATTTCATTATTAGCATGCATCAATGAAACTAATGTCTTTTTATCTTTATTGTTATCTAACAATAGTTTTAAGCTCTCTAAATCAACATTTCCCTCAGTATCCAAGGTCACAAAGCTGATTTTTATACGCTCTTTATTTGCTAAAATTTCTGCTGTTTCTACAACTGCATGGTGTTCTATTTTTGATGTGATGATATGATTAACTCCTAAATCATTAACAGCTGCGCGAATGGCTAAATTATCAGCCTCTGTTCCGCCTCCGGTAAAAAAAACCTCTGCTGGTGCTGCATTAATAAATTTTGCAACTTGTTTACGTGCCTTTTCAATAATTGACCGGCTATTTCTCCCAAATGAATGAACAGATGATGGGTTACCAAAATCATTTTTCATTACAGGAATTATAGCATCAATCACTTCTTGATCCATTGGTGTTGTAGCTGCGTTATCTAAGTAAACTTTCATTTCTGGTTTCTGGTTTCTGGTTTCTGGTTTCTGGTTTCTGGTTTCTGGTTTCTGGTTTCTGGTTTCTGGTTTCTGGTTTCTGGTTTCTGGTAAGAAAATTTTTTATTTCCAATTACCTTCTACGTATTGAATAAACTTATTAATCTTTTTACCAAGAATATTATATTCAGACATTAACTTATCAAGTGGTTTCTCTTTAAAATGAATATCGCTAATCATACTTAATTGAGACATTGCCTCATCACAAGATGATTGTGCATAAATAAGAAACCTTATAAAATCATTTTTATATTTTTTCCTTCCATATCCTTCTACAATATTATCCTTAACGCTTTTACTTGACCGCCTAATCTGACTGCCTTGCTCATATAATTCATATTTAGGCAATGTTAAACTCATCTCATGAATCTCAATTGCTAATTGATAAGGCATTTTATAAATATCTAAATCTCTGTAACTTTTCATTTTATTTAATTAACTACATAAAACAAGTAACAAGCATTGAGGAACAAGTTATATCAACGCCTTTATCTCTTCAATTATTTTATTGGCTAAAGCATCTGCTTTTTCTTCAGATTTACTTTCAGAATAAATTCTAATAATTGGTTCTGTATTTGATTTTCTAAGATGTACCCATTCTTCTGCAAAATTAATTTTTACACCATCAATATCATTTACATCTTCGTTACTATATTTAGCAGCCATTTTAACTAAAATATTATCTACATCAATTTCTGGCGTAAGCTGTATTTTATTTTTTGAAATGAAATAATTAGGGTAAGTTGCTCTTAACTCAACACAAGAATCTATACCTGATGTTGCAAAATGTGATAAAAACAAGGCTATTCCAACTAAAGAATCTCTTCCGTAATGAGAATCAGGATAAATTACGCCTCCATTTCCTTCACCACCGATAACAGCATTTTTAGCCTTCATCATATTTACTACATTCACCTCTCCTACTGCCGAAGCAAAATATTCTCCTCCATGTTTCTCGGTAACATCTCTTAATGCTCTGGTAGATGATAAATTAGAAACCGTATTTCCTTTTGTATGTTTTAACACATAATCAGCAATAGCTACTAAGGTATACTCTTCGCCAAACATAGTTCCATCTTCATTAACCATACATAAACGATCTACATCTGGATCAACAACAAATCCAACATCAGCTCCTTGCTTTTTAATTTGCTTGGCTATTTCTGTTAAATTTTCTGGTAAAGGTTCTGGGTTATGTGGAAACTGACCATTTGGTTCGCAATACAATTCTATAATATTAGTAACTCCCAATGCTTTTAATAATGCTGGTAAAAATATTCCTCCTGTAGAATTAACACAATCTATTGCTACTTTATAATTTTTAGCTTTAATGGCTTCAACATTTACTAAATCCATTGCTAAAATAGACTGAATATGTTTTTCTAAATAAGAATCATCTTTTGTACAAACACCTAAATCATCCACTTCGGCATAATTAAAAGCATTATCTTCAGCAATTTGTAATAAATCAGCTCCATCTTGAGCAGAAATAAATTCTCCTTTATTGTTTAATAATTTTAAAGCGTTCCATTGTTTTGGATTGTGACTTGCGGTTAAAATAATTCCTCCATCAGCATTTTCCATCGGAACAGCAATTTCTACAGTTGGCGTTGTACTTAATCCTAAATCAATCACATCAATACCTAAACCTTGCAAAGTTCCAACAACTAAATTAGTAACCATTTCGCCAGAAATACGAGCATCTCTTCCAATAACAACTTTTAACTTCCCTACTCTTTCGCCTCTTAGCCAAGTAGCATAAGCCGAAGTAAAACGTACGATATCTAATGGAGAAAGTCCTTCGTTGGGCTTTCCTCCAATTGTTCCTCTAATTCCTGAAATTGATTTTATTAATGTCATATTCTTATTTTTTGTGAAACAAATTTAACGCTAAATATGTTAACTTTTTTGTTAATAATAAACTTTAAAAAATGAATTTCAAATCACTAAAAAGCTAACTTTACATTAAGGGAATGGAAGATGATTTTGATGCATATAACGAAGAGAATGAGCATAAAGCTTCATTAAGTCGGTTTGAAAAAATGTTGGAGCTAAACGAACAATATTTTTTTGATGTTACAGAGTACGAAGGTGTAATTGACCATTATTTAGAAAACAACCTATCAGAAAAAGCAAAAAAAGCAATAGACATTTCTTTGCTTCAGCACCCAACCGCTACAACGTTACGATTAAAAAGAGCTCAATTACTAGCTAACTTACATCAACACAATAAAGCATTAGAAATTCTAAATATTATTGAAAAAATAGAGCCTTTTAATCAAGACATTCACTTAGTTAAAGCGAGTATTTACAGTCAATTAAGAGCTCATAACAAAGCCATAGAAAGCTATGATAAAGCATTAAAATTGGTTAGTGAAAATGCTGAAAAAGTAAATATTAAAATTCATATTGCTTTTGAATACGAAAACTTAAATCAATACGATAAAGCTATTGATATCTTAAAAAACTTATTGCAAGAAAACCCTGATAACGAAACCGTAATTTACGAATTGGCTTTTTGTTACAATCTAAAAAACGATACAACCAACAGCATTGCATTTTTTAAAGAATTTATTGATGAATACCCATACAATTATGCTGCTTGGTACAATCTGGGTATTGCTTACAGTAGAGCAGAGCTTTACGAAAAAGCAATTGTAGCTTATGATTATACATTAGCTATTAAAGAAGATTTTTCTTCCGCTTATTTTAATAAGGGAAACGCATTATCACATTTAGAGAAATTTAAAGAAGCCATTAGAACGTATAAAGAAACATTTACTTACGAAGAACCTGATGCAACTACATTTTACTACATTGGCGAATGTTTTGAACATTTAGAAGAATATCACAATGCAGAAAAAAATTATTACAAAGCAACAAAACTAGATCCTTTTTATGCGGATGCTTGGGCAAGTTCTGCAGTGATTGCTGAGATTTTAAACAAAAATCAAGCAGCACAATTTAACATCAAAAAAGCATTAGATTTAGAAACTAATAACCCCGAATATTGGTACATTTATGGTGATGTACTAACTAAATTAGGTTTAATTGATGATGCCTTAGAAGCTTATATGAAGGTGACTAATTTAGATGAAGAAAATGAAGATATTTGGTTAGATATTTCTGAAGTTGTTGCAGACTATGACGACTCAGAAAAAGGGATTAAATATTTGTATGAAGGTTTAGAAAAACAACCCTTAAATTACTTGATATATGCAAGATTAGTCGCATCTTTGCTAAAGATTGGAAAGGAGGATGAAGCCGTTCAAAATTTGTTAATTATATTAACCAATAACAATCAAGTTGAAACAAATTTAATTGTTAAAGAACTCTCTTCATACTACCCTAACCTATTTAAACACAGTAAAATAATAGAATTAATAGAAAATTTTAACAACTTATGATCAACTTTGATTTACCTCACATTCCGACTAGGCCAACAATGCCTAGAGAAACAGGATTAACTATGATGATGGATAAAGGTTTAAGCTGGAGACAAACTGAAAACTTTGTAGATGCCAATGCTCACCTAGCAGACATCGTTAAATTAGGTTTTGGAACTTCTTATGTAACCAAAGATTTAACAAAAAAATTAGCCATTTATAAAGAAGCAAACATTAAAACTTACCTAGGAGGTACGTTGTTTGAAGCGTTTATAGCTAGAGGAATGTTTGACGACTACCGAAGGTTATTGGATAAATTTGGTTTGGAAACATGCGAAGTTTCCGATGGATCTATCACAATGGATTTTGATAAAAAATGTGAATATATTAGCACTTTAGCTAAAGATTTTAGAGTACTTTCTGAAGTAGGATCTAAAGAAGAAGGTATCTTTATTAGTCCTGCAATGTGGATTTCTATGATGCAAGGTGAATTAGCCGCTGGTTCTTGGAAAGTAATTGCTGAAGCTAGAGAAAGTGGTAATGTTGGTATTTACAGACCAAATGGAACTGCTCACGTTTCGTTAGTAAACAAAATCATCTCTAACGTAAAAGTAGAAAACATCCTTTGGGAAGCTCCAATAAAATCTCAACAAGTGTGGTTTATTAAACAATTTGGTGCTAACGTAAACCTAGGAAACATTGCTCATAACGAAGTAATTCCTTTAGAATGTTTACGTTTAGGATTAAGAGGTGATACTTTTTTCGATTATTTACCAGAAGAATTAGTAACTGCTCATAAATAACAAGATGAGTTCTATTACTCCAACTGAATTAAAAGCTAAAATTGACAACAATGATAGTTTTCAGTTGGTTGATGTTAGAGAGGATTACGAATTTGAAACGTTTAATATTGGAGGAATAAATATTCCTTTAAATCAAGTTTTTACGTCTTTAGATTGCACAGCAAAAGATAAACCTATTATCTTTTGCTGCAATTCAGGAAAAAAATCTAAGGCAATAGTCCACACTGTTAAACGAAAGTTAAACATCACTGAAGTATTTTCTTTACAAGGAGGCTTAGAAGCTTTTGTTGCAGAATAATTGATAATTGATAATTGATAATTGATAATTGATAATTGATAATTGATAATTGATAATTGATAATTGATAATTGAAGTTCTGAATACTATTTTTTAATAAACTGGCAACCAAATTAACTTATCAGCTAATTTTAAACTCTGTAACTTGCAACTTTAAGTACTTAACAACTATTATATGAACAGAACGATAAAAGATTATGCCATTATTTCGGCAAAAGGATTAGCTATGGGAGCTGCAGACCTTGTTCCTGGAGTTTCGGGAGGAACAATAGCGTTTATCTCTGGTATTTATGAAGAGTTGTTAGAAACGATTAGTTCTGTAAATTTTGCTGCATTAAAAAAAATAAAAACCGAAGGAATTAAAGGTTTTTGGAAACACATTAATGGTAATTTTATTGCTGCTTTATTTTTAGGGATAGTTGTTAGTGTTTTTTCCTTAGCCGAAATCATTATATATTTATTAACTGAGCACAGTGTTTTATTGTGGTCTTTCTTTTTTGGGTTAATTATCGCCAGCATTATTTTGGTGGGTAAAAAGATTAAACAATGGGGAGTTTCTAAAGTTATTGGATTACTTATTGGAACGGTAGCAGCTTATTACATTACTGTTTTACCTCCTATGCAAAATCCTGATGCGCTTTGGTTTGTTTTCTTATCAGGTGCAATTGCTATTTGTGCTATGATATTACCGGGAATTTCGGGCAGTTTTATTTTATTGCTTTTAGGAAGTTACGAAATGATTTTAGGAGCCATAAAAGACATTAAAATTGCTACAATAGGTGTTTTTGCTATTGGATGTTTAACTGGTTTGTTATCTTTTTCTAAACTATTAAATTGGTTATTTAAAAACCATCACGATTTAACCATTGCTATTTTAACTGGTTTTTTAATAGGATCGTTAAATAAAATTTGGCCTTGGAAAGATACCGTTTCTACTCGCATAAATTCTCATGGAGAAACAGTTCCTTTTATGCAAGAAAATATTTTACCACAACATTTTGATGGTTCTCCACAATTAATTAGCGCAATTGTTATGGCAATAATTGGGCTCGTATTAATTATTGGATTAGAGAAATTGGCTAAAAAAAGTGATTGATTATCTTAGTAAAAAATCTAACAAAAAAAATTACTGATCATCCCTTCTTTTTTTTGAACTGCTAAAAATCAATTTACTGATGCACTTATTTAGCCGTAGATTAAACGCTTATTAAACGATTAACATTCGATTAATTATCACAGACACAATTAAACCAACATCTACAAGAGGTTTAATTTTTTATTAATACATTTGAAAAAACAAAAACTATAAACCG
>Ga0256845_1000560_pt1 | contig 34596 bp, 25 predicted proteins | sample RiftiametaG_FD_189101 | JGI IMG/M metagenome (GOLD analysis project Ga0256845, IMG submission 189101) | Tube worm associated microbial communities from hydrothermal vent at the East Pacific Rise, Pacific Ocean - Riftia | ecosystem: Host-associated > Annelida > Integument > Unclassified ...
AAAGCTCATCCAGAAATTCAAAACGCCCCTTCTTTCCCGTGACGGCACAGGTACTCTCGCTCCCCTAGACCTCTCTCCAAAGATCCAATCCTTGGCGACAGGTCGTTTGAAAAATATTGGACAAGTAACATGCGAGTTGCCAAATTTCTTGACAGTACTCTCATCTAACTAATGCACATTCCCTTTAAAATGCCTATCACCAAATTCTGACAGCGCGAGGACGGGCGAATCACCTGCTTGAGTTCATTGCACATTTTGCGTGATCCTACCTGAGGCTTTAAATTAAGATCACTTATTAGCATCAACTCGAGTTCACCGTCTCCAAATCTCGTAAAGTTCAGCCTCTGGCTCTTTTTTCGAACGGTTTGACTAAGTGAATACCGTCGCTCCGATTGATAGGTCTCGATTTCGGCAGCGTCAACTAGGATGAGAGCCTCACTTGCTCCGTTAAATGGATGAATAGTAAGCCCCCACGCGAGGCAGAACGAGGAACGCACTGCCCCCCTACAAGGACGAATTAACACTACAACCCACAGCCGAGATCCATGATGCATTCGTCAACCTAGTGCTGGGTCCGGGAGAAAATGCTCAATCTGTTTTACACTCAGCTCTGCGTGCTAGAATAGCCAAAGCTATCGATTGGTCCACTCTAACGCCCGTAAAAGTCGAACACTTAGACGAAACGCTGCTGGCCGAATAACACACCTATCTCTTTCTTAGGGAAAAGTTCCTCAATCGAGAGTTCTACCTCTTCCTGCATCAAGAGTGGCAAATACAACCTGAGTTTATGATGAGCTTTCGCTCCTTTCGTTCGGGACGAACCCATACAACTCGCAGACTTAGCAAACGTTCCCGAAGAGTATCGAGACATTTTTTCTCCCCTGCCGGCCTCATCTCAAGATTTTCGCAGACGATCTGCTCGCAGAAACCGACGCCCATCTAAAAGGCCGAGACCTCTCAGATATATCTGCAGCGACTCTAATTCTCTTGAAGAAGTCGCCACACCGATAAGAGCGATTCCAACACCCAAGAGCCAGGTCGAGCGCCTTCAGGCGTCTCACCGCAAAGCCCGAACACCAGAGTGCCCTGGAAGCTTTCTTGAAGTATCTTACTCAGACATCCGACGCCACGAGAGAAGACACTCACGCCTTCGGCGAGACTATCAACCCCAAATCTCGGAAAATCATGACAGACGCAGAACGATTGCTGGCCCGAGATGAAGCCAGAGGCAAAGCTGATATGCTTTTTCGACTTCTAGAGCTTAAGTTTGGTATCATCCCCACCACCATCGAGACAAAGAACTCTAGCGATAGAGCACTGGACCAACAAAGCACTCACTATCTACCCTGAGATGGCCACGAGAGACCCAACAACATAACGCCGCTAATCCCCAGCCTTGTTGCCTAACCTCAATGCAGCAGGCAATACAAAAAGTGCGGCTACGATGCAGGCTATCTCTCCCGCAATGGCGTAACGCCCAAAAGATTGCAGAGCCATATTGTCAGCGAAAATCAGTGCTCCATAGCCCAGAACGGTCGTGAGCGAACAGAGCGCCACCGGACCCCCAATTGAGTCAAGCCCTTTGGAGATACTGCCTGTTAGATCGATGCGCTCGTAAAGGTTGATCGCGTATTCAACCCCAATACCAAAGGTAAGAGGTAGCGCCACGAAGTTCAAAAAGTTGAGGCGCACGTCCAACCAGGCGGCGCCGCCCACTGTAAGGATCACCCCGCAAAGCAATGCCCCCAGGACAGAAATTGTGGTCACAAACCGACGTGCAACAACAATGATCACACCAGTGACCACAAGAAAAGCCACAAGAGTAGCCAGTGGCCCATCGCGCTCCATTGCGCGAATCATTGCGGCAAAAACGGTCGACCGACTCGCATTGGGTGCAACTGAGCCATCGGCCAAGCGAACACTCTCAAAAATTTCGGAGATGCGCAGCAAGTTATGACCATTGCTCTGCGACAGATGCCGATTCAAATAGACGTAGAGAGGAGTGCCAACGGTCCCATCCTTCTCTCGAAACTGCATCTGCACCAACTCGGGCAGGTCAGCTGGAGTCAGAGGGCGCAAGTAATCCGGGGGACGCCAGTCATGGGCAATTCGCTTGTCATCCCCTATTAGGCGTGATCCCACCGAGTCAATATCATCGCGAATATCGGCGAGAATCTTCAGCTTCTCCTTTACCTCTTTGGGTGAGCCCCCAAGGCGATCGTAAATTGTCTCAACCCTTTCAATATACTTTCCGTCGGTGACGCGTTTGTCTTGAGCGTGCAGCTGACGTTCAATATCAAGCACTTCGCTCATCTCATCAGCCATCACCAACATAGGGGAGCCCCGTGACTTAAATACCTTATTGGAGCGATGACTCCAATTGCCAGCACCTTTGCTACGACTAGATCGACTACCCAAGTTGCCAAAGTTGTATTCCCACGGATCCGCCAAATAGCCTTTGAGAGGGTAGGCAGCTGCCAAGGTGAGGACCCCAGCGCCTAGAAGAACGAATATTCCTTTGCGATTGGCGAGATTGGCAATGACTCCAAGAGCAACGCGCTGTGTGGGGCGAATCGTATTTTGTGAGCCCGCAAGGCCCATTTCAAAAGTAGTAATGATTGCCGGCAAAATCGCGAAGGTCGCAAGCCAACAAAGCACCATGCCCACTCCACCAATCAAACCAAATTCGCTAAAACCACGAAAGGACGTAAGCAATAGAGCACCGTAGGCGCCACTGGCGGCAACAGCAGCCAACCATGTTCCCTTACGACTCGCTAACGCAGCCTCCACCAAAGACTCTTCTCTCTCCAGGCCCTTCGTGCGCAATTCGCGGTAGCGAGCCAAGTAAACAATACCATAATTAATGCCATTGCCTGCAATGATAGCCCCCAGAAAACTGGTGGCCGTGTTGAGGCGCCCGTAGGCTGCCATCGCCACTGCAAACGCAAACCCGCAGCCAACCGTGACACAAAAACCAATCTGCAAAAGAGAGACAAACGAGCGAAAGTAGAGAATGATGGATGCCCAAATGAGCCCGATTGCTATCAAAGAAATCGTGGCCATATCTGAGATCAAGGCGTCGCGCTGCTCAATTGCATTGGGAATATCCCCGGCATATCCAACCTCAATTCCCGGGTGTGCGCTCTTGAGTTCTCCCACCTTGAGCTCAACGGCTGCAAGAAGTTTATCGCTAGAAAACTCCCCCATGCCGGCCGAAGGGGCGCGAATAAGAATAGAAAAAAGCGACCCGTCTTCGTTTTGAAAGTAACCGGTTGGGTAGGGGTCTAGGCTCTCTAGTCTCGCTTCTATCTCCCGCTCAAATTTCTGCAATTCTGATTCGTTCGCTCGAGCAACCACTTCGTCTGCAGAAAGCTTCTCGGGCTCCTCCTTCTCCTGTTCTAACGCCTCTAGCCCTGCCTTTTCCTTTTCGAATTCTACTGAGTCCTCACAGGGCTCGTCCTCTAGATCCAAATTTCCCGGCTGTCTCTTGCTGCGTTCTCGGGCGATCTTGCATTGAAGTACAGCGAGATCGTAGCGCGAAGCAAAGAGCCAACGCCACTTCTTAAAGAACTCACGAGCCTCCCCAGGCCCCTTCTCGACGGCAAAAACTTGGCTCTTAGGAAACTTCTCTAATTCTGCACTCAGCGCGTCAACAAAAGCCCGATTCGCAGGCTCACTCTCCGCGGTAGACATCACAATCAAAGTGGCATTACCCCCCAACTTACGCTCAAGTGCCTCCTTAAATCGTAGTGCCGTTGGACTATCGCTAGGTAACAGGGCAACAAAGCTACCCTCGATACGCAACTGACTGGCGTAGGCCCAAGCGCATACCGCAAGAATTACGGCAAAAATCACAACACGCTGAGCATGCTGAGCAGAAGCGAGGGTCACTCGCATGAGTAGGCGATCGGGCCAAGACTTGGACTTAATTTTATCGTGGGGCATCGCGAGGCGCGAACTGTCACACTTCAGCCCTTGAGGAAAGGGTAAAGAGGTCGAGCGATTCTCTTGAGCTTCAATTTGGAGCAAATTGCCCGACTTTTGACGTGCGTGCCGACTACTTGCCGGTTCTGGGGTGTTCAAGCTCAAAATGCACCGCCAATAGCTCTAATCCTAGCAAGCCCGCACGCGAGCGAGACCTGTACCTATTTGTCCTCTATGCTCCGCTCCCTTCTGAGAGAAAAAGCGGCGCTCTAGCCCGAAGGCAGAACCCAATTGGAGCAATTTTGACGAGAACTGAGCAAATCGTGACGGCAGTTTTGCCTTGTTTACAACAGGATTTTCCGCGAGCCCGACTTCTCCTGCGCTCCCTTATTTCCTACAAAAACCCGTTAAAGAAGCTGATCATTGCGTGCCCTAGTCGACAAATCGACTGGTTCGAGCGAAATATTCATGAGTTCCGCAATCAGCTCGATATCAAATTAGTCGACGAGTCTATTCTGGTACCCGAGCTCAACGAGTGCTGGTGGGTAAGGGGTTGGGTTAAACAACAACTGCTCAAACTTGCGGTGGCAGAGGTCATCGAAACCAATTTTTACCTCACACTGGACGCTGACGTTGTCCTCAGGCGCGACGTCGACTTCGCAGATTTGATCCTTGAGAATAAGGCGCGATACGCTTTTCTGCACCCAACGCCTCATATGAGTTGGTACCGCGGCAGCTGGAGGGTTCTTGGTATGAAATTCAAGAGAAGCCAGATGGAACACAATGTGACCCCCACTGTTTTATCCGTCTGCGCAGTCAAAAAACTGGCTCGGTTTCTCGAAAAACGTGCCCAACAGATCCAAGAGTCTAAGGGACCCAAAAATTTCATCCAGCGGTCCATTCTCAACTCAAAAGAGAAAAGCTTTCCACACGGGACCAAAAGTTGGACCCTTCTATTGGCCGCGTTCGCACTTTGGCCCATCTCGGAGTGGACAGAGTACAGCCTCTATTACTCCTTTCTCGAAGAGCATCAGCTCCTCACAAACTACCATATTGAGACGGACGAAGTCTTTTACGATAAGGAACAATCGATTCATAAAAAACACGCCGACAAGTTCGATAAAATAGACTGGAAAGCCGTATTTCAACAAACTAGTCCCCACGAAGACTGCGCGAAGCGCCCGCCATTCATCATCGTACAATCCGTCAGTAAAGTGCCCCTTGAAAAGATTGTCGGAACCTTCAGTAATTTCTTGCAGGAACCAGGACAATGACAAGCAAGACACATACATCGAAAAGTGGAGTCATGGTCCAGCCAATTGAGCCCAAGTTTCATTTCGTTTGGTTTGGCCCACAATTTCCACAATTCGCGCACATCGCAATTGCCTCGGCACTCAAGCACAACCCTGATGCGCAGGCGATTCTCTGGCACGGTCCCGAGCTCCACATCGACGCAACACTCCAGCGACTACAGACGCGCGGTCTTCAATGCCATGTCATCGACTTTGACTCACTTAGTACGCAAGCCAAAGAACTCGGTGCAAAATTCGACATTGAAACTTTACGGGAGATCTATCGAGATCTCTCCGCGCCCGCAGCCCGCTCCAACCTGGTGCGTCTTCTTGCAATTTTCGTCCACGGCGGCATCTACCTCGACACGGACACTCTCACACTCAAGAATTTGGACTCCCTACGCCAAGAGGGAGGTTTCTGCGGTCTGGAACACATCCTCTGGCCCTCAGGTATGTCAAAAACCAATGTACGTGCCCTCGCCTTGGCAGAGCTCAGACGAGTCTGCGCATCCTTTGCTCTGGGCTCAACAATTCATCGCTTTCTTTTGCCCCTCTATAGCCAGGCAGCGAACAACGCCGTTCTTGGTTTTCGTAAAAATCATCCGTTCGGTGGTAAGATTTTGCAAGCGGCTACACAGGTTCCAAAAGCCGATTGGGCCAAACGCTTTCGGTTCGGCACCCACCTGCTGCAACGAGGACTCCAAGAGTTCAACGGCAAAGAACTTCAATTGAATGAGCGTATCGCGGTGCTAGCGCCTCATTACTTCTACCCCCTTGGTCCGGTAATTTCTCGGCACTACTTTCGCAAAACCAAGCAAGTTGAAGAAGATGCACAGAAGTTACTCAGTCCCGAAACGCATGTTATTCACTGGTATGCTTCTGTAGCACAACTCAATCAGCGCGGATTCGACCACATTCTATCTCATCGTAAAAGTGAAGTCTACTCACACCTTTGCGCCCCCTACCTTCAGCTCCTCGAGTAATAAACAACTCTGGGCTCTCAAACTTAGAGCGCCAACCTACCGAGCAGCGGCAAGCAGATGGTTTTCCAGCTTCTCGTTCTGCACCAAGGTATCATAGCGTACTTCAATCAACCTGCGGGCGCTCTGTCCCATTGACTCACGCAACAATTGATCGCCTAAGAGTTCCTCCAATCGACGAGTCAAGCCGTCGACATCTCGTTCCGCGACTAAGAAGCCAGTCGTCCCATCATCAACAATCTCGGGTATTCCGCCGTGCTGTGTCGCCACCGCGGGCAGACCCATCGCCCCCGCTTCTTTCAACACAATCACTCCCGATTCGCGATCGCCAGAAGCCGTTGTCACAGACGGGGTGAGAATCACGTCGGCCTCGGCCATGAACTGACGCACTTCAGCGGGTGAACGGCCACCTAAGAACTCCACGCGCTCCCCGACGCCCCAGGCATTTGCGAGCCTACGGAGACGACTGAGCAGGGGTCCTGTGCCAACAATCCGGAGTCGGGCAGCAGTAAATCTCTTAAAAACACGGCTAAACGCCTCAATTCCGTATTCCATCCCTTTTTTTTCCACCAAGCGCCCCACCATCAAGATGCACCCCTTTCCTTGGCGAACCCCGACAGGGGGAGGCGAAAAAGACCGGGTATCGACACCCAAATGGTGCACAACGACCTTTTGCTCGGGCGCCCCATGGGCAATGAGCGACTCTGCCAACTCTGTCGATGCACAGAGCAATAAAGAAGAGTAGTCAAACATTCTTTGCGCCAAGCGCTGATATCGAAAATATCGACTAGTTAGACGATTTTGAGCCTCAAGGCCCCCAACATCATGGCCATGAAAACTAACAACGAGAGGCACTTCCTCCTTCTCGGCGAAGGGCAATATCATGGTGCCATTGAGTCCAAAATGAGCGTGAACTAACGCCGTCTCGCGAGAACGAAACGCCCGGGACACCTTCGGAGAGAAACCCATATGATAGTAGGCAACTTGCTCTACCGGCCCCACATTTACTACATCGTTGTAAGGAAACTGCTCGCGATGGGGCGTAACCCCACGAGCTATTACCCACGCCTGAGTGCGTCGTTGATGCGTGAGTTGATCATAGATAAACGTCTCGCTCAGCGGCAACCAGCTCCCCACACAAACGGCAATGGGCACCCTATCGAGAGCAGGTGAACTGCGACTTGACTGTGAGTTGCTTTTTAAAGCGGGGTCATTTTCTGTCATTCTAGAACTAGTCTCCATGCCATTGTCAATTCCCACGTCCACGAATTTGCTGCACCAGACCAAGAATTGAACGTCTCGAGATAGCACCCAGAGGCATTCTGCACGTCAACTCCCAAGCCAGCGCAAACGTAATGAGAGCCCCCAAAAGGCCGCCCAATAGCCCCGCAAGGGCCGTTTCAAAGTGGCCAGAAAGAAGAGTGCCGACTCCCCCAGCCAGAAGCGCCGCTGCCATTGGTAAGAGCATCGTTGCAAAAAGAATCGGAATGCTGACGTCGAGATATCGAGAGGAGATAACCACCAAGCCCACCATTGCTAGACCATTGAGCAGCGTAATGGCGAGTACCAAACCCAAAAAGCCATACTCACTGTACCCTAACCAACCCAAAGGCACCATCAAGAGGAGCTGCGGCCCCGATACCATGGTCAACAGCTTCGGCTTTCCCAAGGCGAGCAAGAGGGGTCCCAGGGAGCCATTGATTCCGCGAATCAACACAAATGGCAAAAGGGCCCTCAAGACGGGCACCGCCTCTGACCATTTATCGCCGTGCCCTAAAACTCGAAATAAGTCTTCAGCCACCGGCCACACACTTGAACAGATTGCCCAACTAATGAACGAGAAAGTACTAAGGACTGATGTGGTAGCGACTGTAAGCTGCGCTCGGTTGTCCTTCAACCTAGCCAAAGCAGGGAGCACAATTGCGCGAAGAGGGCGTACCAAAAACAGCAACGCCGAATTGACCAAATTGTAGCTAATTGCATACACGCCCAAACTCGCAACGCCAGCAAGCCTTGCGACGATCAAATCATCCAAGTTCAAAAGAGCGTAAATAATTAGAGAGTTAATGAGGAGAAATCTGGTAAAATTCCATAGTCTCTTCAGTTCCTCACGATCCCAGACGAAACGCGCACGCTCCGGGCCCAAGAACCAACTCAGCCCCATGTTCAACCCTGCCCCTACAGCGCTCCCTAGAACTAGGCCCAAGGGAGTCCGGTAAAAATACAAAATTGCGACCGTGGTGAGCGTTCCGACGAACGCGCCCAACGACTCGACGAGCAATACCTTGCCCATCTTCAATTCTTGATGAAAACGAATTACGTGAAGATTGTTGAGTCCAGAGAACAAGAAGCTCAGACACAAGATGCGCAGCATTCCTGTCACCTCTGGCCCCCCGTCGAAGAGACTTGCCAATTCTGGGGCGATCAACCAAAAAAACGGCGTCAGTAAAATTCCACGTACAGCCGAAATGGTGAAGGCAACATTGATTGCATGGGAACTGCAATCGTGCTGACGAATCAAATAAGAGGAGACACTCGGGTTCGTAAAAATATCCGTGAAGCCATAGATCGCCACGGCAAGCCCGTAGCTACCGTAGGCAGCGGGTGTGAGGACCCTGAAGCACAATAAGGTTGTTAAAATGCCAATCAGCTGGACGGGCATTCCCCCCAAAAGCTTCACTAATGCCCCGCGTACCACCCGGGTCGTGAGACTTTGAGCAGGCTCGCTTGGCCTGTACTCAGTCACAGAGGACAACTTCGTTCAAGACGCGCTCCAAAGTGAACATTCCAGACTCGACGCTGAGCTCCGAGACCGCTTTCTCACGAGCACGCCGCCCATAACGCTCTCTCAGCTCCTTGTCGTGCACTAACAAGTCGATGCCCTCACGCATTGCCTGAGTATTCCCCGGAGGTACGGCCACTCCACAGCCCTCAAGAAGCGGCCCTATATCGTTGTGTCCCGAAGCAACCACCGGTTTTCCCATCGACATCGCGTCAATCAGTTTTGCAGGCAACTGACCTCGTGCGCGTTCGTTGTCACGACTTGGTAGACAAATACAATCGACTGGAGCCACATGATCTCGCAACTCGGAGAAGGGAAACGATGGAAGAAAACGCACGCGTTTCTCCCCTAAACTCTGAAGCGCTTGGAGATGTACGGCGGCGGCATACTTGTCCTCAAAGTCCACTCCTGCGACGTAGAGCCCCGGTGCATTCTTTCCCTCAAACGAAGCGAGTATCTCGATCAATTCATCGAGCCCCTTATGTGATCGCGGAGTCCCGATAAAACCGACCCAAAATCGGTCCCCAAGTTTCAGTTTTTTTCGTAACTCAGGAATATTCGACAGCTTGGGGTCCAGTAAAGCCGTATCACGCACGTGGGGTAGAACCTCGCCACCATACCGTCTCTGCAACCAGGCATTGGACACCAGTTGATGAGGAAACGCCTTCAACCTCCTGTCCAAATATCGGGTCGAAAAATTGCCGTTCAACTTCTTGGGATTGAGAATTTCAAAAATGCGAGCGAACCCCTGAGGGCCGTGTGTCGCACGCAACCCCATCTCCCAATCGTCGTTGTCAAGCAGTAGGCTCTCTTTTGAAACGCCGGCACGTAAGACTAGTCCTAGGCTAGAGTAAACAGGCTTACTTACGATGACCTTGGTTCCTCGCATCTGTGACCTCAACCAGAGAGCTGCAGCTCTATATCCCCAAGAAGATGAAAGGGGGTACGAATGAATTGTCACCTCAGAGGATAAAGCGGGTGCCCAAAGAGCGCCCCCCACATTAAATCCGACTATTTTAGTTGGCCCCAATCTGGCTGCCACGTCGGCAAGAACGAGAGCGCGCCCTAGACAATTTGTGCTCAAATTCGAACAAACGATGGTCGTGGCAGATGGATCGGTAGGCTTCATAGAATATCGCCGAGGGCCAGAGTCAAACCATGCCTCTCTACGCCTGCAGGGGCGCGAGACCTTGCCACCTTTCACCAATACTTGCTACCAAACGGAAAAGGGTGAGCAATTTTGCAGCCTTGATGTAGCTCAACACGTACCCTATTGCCGATGTCGTCCAACTCACCCGCCGCCAACCAAGAACGGGCCAATGCCGCATATCTCGGAGTGCGCACCGATATGCTGGCAATGATTCCCACAACCGCGTCTGTGCATCGAGTCCTCGATGTGGGGTGTGCTGAGGGCAGTACTGGGGCGACGCTCAAGAACGAACGTGCCAATTGCCATGTGACGGGCATTGAGCTTTTTGAACGCAGTGCAAAAACAGCACGAACGCGGTTAGACGAAGTCCATCAGGGTGATGCGATGACTCTCCTCGAACAACTGAGTCAGGACGTACAAGAGGGTAAGTCACAGCCTTATGACCTCGTTCTGTGTGGCGATGTTCTTGAACATTTGACCGACCCGTGGGCAGCACTACGTGCAGTCCGAACTCTCTGCTCGGGCTACGCCGTCATATCTCTCCCCAACGCGGCTCACATCTCCACAATTTCAGCGATGCTCTTTGGCTCAAACTTTCCCTACCGAGATCGCGGCATCCAAGATCGAACCCATCTGCGTTTCTTTGGACGCAAAAATCTACCCGAACTCTTCGCCCAGGCGGAATTTGAGGAAATAAAACGTTTTACGCACCATCGCATTATTGAGCGCCCCCACCGGCTCAACGAAACTCTACGCCCCCTCTTGGCGCATGTGCCCCTCATCAAAGGCTGGACAGAGTACCAATTCGTTTCGCTTCTCAAGTAATTGTCTTGCCAGACCACGGATCACGAACCGCGCGTCTGCCGAGAACTACCGCGCGTCTGCCGAAAATTTCTGAGGCGCCAACGAGGCAAATGGCGTCAAAATCGCAAAAAGCCGATCCTTTCAGATCGGCTTTTCTGGTGCACCCCAAAGGATTCGAACCTTTGACCTACGGATTCGAAGTCCGTTGCTCTATCCAGCTGAGCTAGGGATGCAAACTCCTAGGAGTAGTGCTTCTGTACGAATTGTTCAGCTATTCGTCAATCACAAACGTCACACCAATTCACTCTTCATGTGAGTCTCTGCTCGCGTGACGGCGAGCGTTCTGCAACGCCAAGAGCGAGCGTTCTGCAAGTCCTGAAGAGCACTTCGCTAAGCACTCAACACAAAAAAAGAAAGCCCCTACCGCGTTAGCGATAGGGGCTTATCAAAATTAACCCGGCGACGTCCTACTCTCCCACAGAATTCCTCCTGCAGTACCATCGGCTCCGACAAGCTTAACTTCCGAGTTCGGGATGGGATCGGGTGTGGCCTTGTCGATATCGACACCGGAAAGATTTGGGCATCCAATGAGCTAGCACGTTGTTTTGCGCGCTGATTGCAACCTCTCGGTCGCATCTGATCAACTCTTTCGAGTTCTTCAGAGTCTCAAGTTGCTCCGCTATTTGCGCAACCTGCATCGAGTGTATCGATGACAAGTTTCCGCTCTGTAGCAGAGCCACCCGGACTCCGGACTTCAACTGAAATGTTTGCCTTAGCGAATAAGGTCAAGCCTCACGTACCAATTAGTACCGGTTAGCTCCACGCATTGCTGCGCTTCCACACCCGGCCTATCAATCTTGTAGTCTACAAGTGGACTTAAGGAGTCATAAAGACTCGGGATACCTAATCTTGAGACGGGCTTCCCGCTTATATGCATTCAGCGGTTATCCGTTCCGAACGTAGCTACCCGGCTATGCCAGTGGCCTGACAACCGGCGCACCAGAGGTTCGTCCACCCTGGTCCTCTCGTACTAAAGGCAGACTCTCTCAAGTATCCTGCGCCCACGGAAGATAGGAACCGAACTGTCTCACGACGTTCTAAACCCAGCTCGCGTGCCGCTTTAATTGGCGAACAGCCAAACCCTTGGGACCTGCTCCAGCCCCAGGATGCGACGAGCCGACATCGAGGTGCCAAACCGCGCCGCCGATATGAACTCTCAGGCGCGATCAGCCTGTTATCCCCAGAGTACCTTTTATCCGTTGAGCGATGGCCCTTCCATGCGGTACCACCGGATCACTAACGCCTGCTTTCGCAACTGCTCGACCTGTCGGTCTTACAGTAAAGCTCCCTTGTGCGTTTACACTCTACGGCTGGTTTCCAATCAGCCTGAGGGAACCTTCGCGCACCTCCGTTACATTTTAGGAGGTGACCGCCCCAGTCAAACTGCCCACCAGACAGTGTCCCTCTACCGGATTACGGTAGTAGGTTAGATTTCCAGAATATCCAGGGTGGTATTTCAAGGTTGGCTCCACTGAACCCAGAAGCCCAGTTTCAACGCCTCCCACCTATCCTACGCAGAATATCCCGAAAATCACTGCCAAGCTGCAGTGAAGGTTCATGGGGTCTTTCCGTCTTTCCGCGGGTAGAGGGCATCTTCACCCCCAATGCAATTTCGCTGAGTCTCCGGTCGAGACAGTGCGGATGTTGTTATGCCATTCGTGCAGGTCGGAACTTACCCGACAAGGAATTTCGCTACCTTAGGACCGTTATAGTTACGGCCGCCGTTTACTGGGGCTTCAGTTCACTGCTTCGAGTTACCCCTAACAGATCCCTTTAACCTTCCAGCACCGGGCAGGCATCAGACCCTATACGTCCTCTTACGAGTTCGCAGAGTCCTGTGTTTTTAGTAAACAGTCACAACCGCCATTTCACTGCAACCCCCGTCAGCTCCGAGCGTAAAGCTCTTCACCGACAAGGGCACACCTTCTCCCGAAGTTACGGTGTCAATTTGCCGAGTTCCTTAACCGGAGTTCTCTCACGCGCCTTGGGATACTCACCCCGCCCACCTGAGTCGGTTTGGAGTACGATCATTAGAGTGACTCAACGCGCAGCTTTTCTAGGAAGTTTGGGATCACTCAGTGTCGGTGTCTAGGACACCGCCTCATCACCTCTCGGCCCAAGAACCACCGTTTGTCCCTATCGGGTCCTAGTGATTCGGCCTACTGGCTTAAACACGGACAACCATGCGCCGTGCTGAGCTACCCTGCTCCGTCCCTGCTCGTATCTATGTCATCCCCAATGGTGTAGGAATATTGGCCTACTTTCCATCGCCTACGCCTTTCGGCCTCGGCTTAGGTATCGACTAACCCGTGGGAGGATTATCCTTCCCCAGGAAACCTTGGGCTTACGGCGTGGGGGTTTCTCACCCCCATTATCGCTACTCATGCCTGCATATTCACTCGTCATGGCCGATAGTAGTCGTTACCGTCTACCGCGTATCTCCATGACGACGCTCGCCTACCGCTCTCTTACGAGAGCCCGAAGCTTCGGTAATAGTCTTAGCCCCGTTACATTTTCGGCGCAGGTTCGCTTGACCAGTGAGCTATTACGCTTTCTTTAAAGGGTGGCTGCTTCTAAGCCAACCTCCTGGTTGTCTGGGCGCTCCCACATCCTTTTACACTTAGACTATATTTAGGGACCTTAGCTGTCGATCTGGGCTCTTTCCCTCTCGGCTACGAAACTTATCTCCCGCAGCCTGACTCCCGGACATTTGTCACCGGCATTCGGAGTTTGAATGGGTTTGGTAATCTGGTGAGACCCCTAGCCCAATCAGTGCTCTACCTCCGGCGCAATTCATCCGAGGCTATACCTCAATATATTTCGACGAGAACCAGCTATCTCCCGGCTTGATTAGCCTTTCACTCCTACCCACACCTCATCCCCTACTTTTTCAACAGTAGTGGGTTCGGTCCTCCAAGCGGTATTACCCGCTCTTCAACCTGGACATGGGTAGATCGCACGGGTTTCGGGTCTACGACATGCGACTGCTCGCCCTGTTAAGACTCGCTTTCGCTACGGCTACACCTAACGGCTTAACCTCGCCACATATCGTAACTCACAGGCTCATGATGCAAAAGGTACGCGGTCGCACAGGTTCTAAGAACATAGTGCTTCCACTGCTTGTAGACGTATGGTTTCAGGTACTATTTCACTCCCCTAGCCGGGGTACTTTTCACCTTTCCCTCACGGTACTCGTTCACTATCGGTCAGTAAGTAGTATTTAGCCTTGGAAGATGGTCCTCCCAGATTCCCACCGGATTTCACGTGTCCTGTGGTACTCGGGTGTCTTTCGCGAGAGCATGAACTTTTGTGTACGGGGCTGTCACCCGCTGTGGCTGGCCTTTCCAAACCATTCCACTAGCTCACACCTTTGTAACTCGCTGGAGGCATACTGCTCCTCCTGAAAGATCCCACAACCCCGACTATGCAACGCCAGTACGCTTACACATAATCGGTTTGGGCTGATCCGCGTTCGCTCGCCACTACTAACGGAATCTCAATTGATTTCTACTCCTCTGGGTACTTAGATGTTTCAGTTCCCCAGGTTCACTACGTACGGCTATGTATTCACCGTACGTTGGCGGATTTCTCCACTCGGGTTATCCCATTCGGAAATCTCCGGGTCATAGCCTGATAGCGGCTCGCCGAAGCTTATCGCAGCTGTCCACGTCCTTCATCGTCTCTTACTGCCTAGGCATCCACCATACGCCCTTTGTAGCTTAACCTTATCCCTAAGGCACGCATTTAGCTGAAGTCCGGAGTCCGAGCGATGAGCAGATGCTTTCACATCCTCTCATTGTTCTTTATCCGTATCAGTGCGCTATATTGTTAACTAAGAAAGCTCCACTCTTACGAGTTTTGCAGTCCTTGCTAGCTATTTGGACGCTTAATCTCTTCAATTTTCAAAAAGCAAGTCTGAGATATCTCTGTGAGTATTCTCAGGTGTAGCTGGTCGCTACACTTTCTACCGAAGTAGAATCCGACGCGATGGTCGGCAAAATCTTAATGGGGTTTCCGTTGCTCCCGCCTGCTTGCTGGTCCGTTGGACCTTCTTGCGACTAGTGGAGCTGAACGGGATCGAACCGATGACCTCAGGCATGCAAAGCCCGCGCTCTCCCAACTGAGCTACAGCCCCTAATGGTTCCAAAGAACCGCGTAAACCAAACAATTGCTTGCTTAGGTTTACATACGTGGGCCGAGGCAGACTTGAACTGCCGACCTCACGCTTATCAGGCGTGCGCTCTAACCAGCTGAGCTACCGGCCCCGAACCGTCTGGCAAATGCCAGCCTCGGTCCCTCAAAACTGAACCCTATGACTATGATGCGTCTCTCTCTCTGCGAAACAATGCTCAATGAGAGAAACTATTCCATGTGAGTTATGACCTTTTAGTAGCCTATCCATCGCAAACTCAAAAAGAGTTGGCGGGACAGAGCTCCTTAGAAAGGAGGTGATCCAGCCGCAGGTTCCCCTACGGCTACCTTGTTACGACTTCACCCCAGTTACCGACCACTCCTTGGGACCTTGCCTCCATTGCTGGTTGGCACGGGTACTTCTGGAGCAATCAACTTCCATGGTGTGACGGGCGGTGTGTACAAGGCCCGGGAACGTATTCACCGCTGCCATGCTGATCAGCGATTACTAGCAATTCCGACTTCAAGGAGTCGAGTTGCAGACTCCTATCCGTACTGAGGCCACTTTTTTGAGATTCGCTCCCCCTCGCGGGTTCGCAGCCCATTGTGGTGACCATTGTAGCACGTGTGTAGCCCTGGACATAAGGGCCATGAGGACTTGACGTCATCCCCACCTTCCTCCGACTTAACGGTCGGCAGTCCCGCTAGAGTGCCCAACTTAATGCTGGCAACTAGAGGTAGGGGTTGCGCTCGTTGCGGGACTTAACCCAACATCTCACGACACGAGCTGACGACAGCCATGCAGCACCTAACTATAGATTCTCCGAAGAGCACATCAGCCTTTCAGCCGACTTCCTATACTTTCTAGCCCAGGTAAGGTTCTGCGCGTTGCGTCGAATTAAACCACATGCTCCACTGCTTGTGCGGGCCCCCGTCAATTCCTTTGAGTTTTAGTCTTGCGACCGTACTCCCCAGGCGGAGTGCTTAACGCGTTAGCTACGGCACCAGAAGGGTCAAAGCCTCTGACACCTAGCACTCATCGTTTACGGCGTGGACTACCAGGGTATCTAATCCTGTTTGCTACCCACGCTTTCGCGTCTCAGCGTCAGTAATCGTCCAGAAAGCCGCCTTCGCCACCGGTGTTCCGCTTGATATCTACGAATTTCACCTCTACACCAAGCATTCCACTTTCCTCTCCGATACTCTAGCTCTGCGGTTTCGAATGCACTTCCACGGTTGAGCCGCGGGATTTCACATCCGACCTACAGTGCCGCCTACACGCGCTTTACGCCCAGTAATTCCGAACAACGTTCGCACCCTCTGTCTTACCGCGGCTGCTGGCACAGAGTTAGCCGGTGCTTGCTAAATGGATACCGTCATCAAACAGGGTATTAACCTGTCCTTATTCGTCTCCACCCACAGAGCTTTACAACCCGAAGGCCTTCATCGCTCACGCGGCATCGCTGCGTCAGGCTTTCGCCCATTGCGCAAGATTCCCCACTGCTGCCTCCCGTAGGAGTCTGGACCGTGTCTCAGTTCCAGTGTGGCTGTCCATCCTCTCAGACCAGCTACCCGTCTTAGCCTTGGTAGTCCTTTACACTACCAACTAGCTGATGGGCCGCAGACTCATCCCCAAGCACGAAGCCCCCGAAAGGGTCCTCCGCTTTGGCCACTCACCCGAAGGTTGGTGGTCTTATGCTGTATTAGCGTCTCTTTCGAAACGTTATCCACCACTCAGGGGTAGATTATCTACGTGTTCCTCACCCGTGCGCCGCTGTCCACCCCGAAAGGTTTCTCGCTCGACTTGCATGTGTTAAGCGTGCCGCTAACGTTCGTTCTGAGCCAGGATCAAACTCTCCAGTTTAAATCCTTTGTTTTAGATGCGGGAAGCATCTTGTCTTCATCGAGCTGCTCTCGCAGTAATTCGAATCAAACGGCTCGTTTCCTGTTGTCATGATAGCAGTTGTTTTACCGCTACCTGACGGGACCCACATGATTTCTCACATAGTCATAGGATTCAGTTTTCAAGGACCGGGCCGAAACGGTTGGTTTCGGTTGGTGGGGCGCTGAGTATAGTCGGCGCGAGTGGACCGTCAACAAGTATTTGTTTTTTTCAATCACAAAACTGCGAAAGCCTTTGATTTGCCTGGGTTTAGAAATTGCCCCCAGAACATGGGCCGATAAAGCCGAAATGGGTCATTGCAAATGGGTCAATAGAGCGCCGCATGCGAGATAGATTGAGAGAAGTTGAGGGTTCAAAGCGTCGTGCATCCCCCCTTGAGGAAGTGCTGCAGGAAAGTTTGCCGATGAAATTGTGGCTGCTACTGGCAATCATGCGCCCAATTGCCCCTCCAATGGACCTAGCCTCCCAACCGAAGAGCCCTCTCGCGCGCCTCCTGAGTGTCGCTGGACTGCTCATCGCCATCGCAGGAACTGGAGCGGGCTGCATGCCTCCTACTCCGGCGCAGAAAGCAACTGATGCAGCGCGAGAGCTCAATATGGCAGCGCGCTGGGGTCGAATGGATGAAGCCCGGGACCGAACAGCGCCTGAGAATCTCGCCGAATTTCGGAAACACCACGCCAATTGGCATGGCGAGCTACGAATTGTGGAGACGGAGCTTGCGGGCCTCGACATGAAAGACGCTACCCACGCAACGGTCGAGGTAGATGTTTCTTGGATGTTCGACGACGATCCCACTTTACGCGTCACAAGACTCACTCAGGAGTGGAGCGACGAACAGGATAAATGGGTGCTCGACAGCGAGAAACGACTCAGTGGCGATCCAGGACTTTTTGGCGAAGAAGTCGTCCGAATGGATAAGAAAAAGGACAAACACTTTCCTTCTCGAGTCATCCACTAAGACTTCAAGTCAGATTCTTTCGAAGCGTTCTCACCAGTGCGTCCTGGGAGAACCTCTAGCTCCCTACGAAAAAACCACCGCATCAGCTTGATGAGGTGGTGATCATGGGCAGCTACTCGATAAAACGAGTGCCCAGAGAGGGGGCGAGATTATTTCTTCGCGCGCTCGGCTTTTTTCTCTTCGGCGCGACGTGCGATACGTGCTTTCAATTTCGCTTGTGAATTGCGACGACGCATTTTCTTGCTTTTACGGCTATCAAACATTCCCATCGGGAGACTCCTCAACTTTGCTCGCGGCTATCGCGGCGGTTAGGCTAACCAATTTGGTCAGCTGAAAACGTGCGCCGTAGCGACACGAATCCCTCGTTTAGCCTGAAACTGATTGAAAGGCTAGAACTTGGATACCTTTTTGACAGGAACCAAGCCAAAGGGTCAGTTTGACGCAGAGCAAGCCAAAAGGTCAAAGCGTGGCTCCGGGAAATGTGACGAGCTGGGCTCACGCGCTGGAGGCATCGTCCAACTCGGTGTCACGCTCGCTCACCTCTAGTCGGTAGCGACTATTGACAGTCTCAATATAAAAGACGTCTTTTTGCGCCATGCGGAGGACTCGCTTGACCGCAGTCGTAACGTATTCGTGCATTCCATCGGCAAACTCGATGACAATGACCGAGCCCTTGCGCGGGGCCCGCACCAAACGCCCGGAAACCGCTCGCGAGCCACGTCCTAATTTGCGAAGTACAACTTGCACGGTCTCCACTTTAGCAATCGTCTCGGCCAGGTCCAGCCCTGTTGAGAGAGGAACCCTATCGGGAGCTTCAAATCGAAAGTCAGAATCGCCGCCTGTAGTGCTGGTCATGAAAACATCGTAGGAGTGGTGAGATGAATTGAGGCTTAGAAACCACCTCGTTACAAGACAAAAACGGCGTGCTCGCGGGATTCTGTAGCCGCATTTGATCTCAAGGGCGGAAATGCACCAAGAAAAATACTCAGACGCCTTCTCCCGCCCTGATTATGGCGCGCTCACGCCAGGTCGACCCTTTGCGTTAAAATAAGCGCGCAGTACGTCACGGGCCAGATCGGGTCCCTTAATACGCCAGCGTGGGGTATTGACCACCAGAGCTGCCACGGCAATTTCTGGATCCTCTGCCGGGGCGAATGCGACAAGCCAGGTGTAGTGGCGATTCGCCTTATGCCGCGTCAATGTTCCAGTTTTTCCAGCCACCGCTATTCCTGGAAGAAAAGATTTACCTCGTCGGTCATGAAAAGTCTTGTAACCGGAGCCATCCCGCACCGTGTTGAGCATCATTTTGGTGACCTCACTTGCAGTTTCCTCTTTGACAGCCCTCCGCAGAACGATGGGCTCTTCTGGGGCAGTCCAGACTGTTTCTCTCCCGATCTTTATGTTCTTTACGATGCGTGGCCTGAGCGTCACCCCACCATTGGCAATGGTTTGCACAATGCTGGCCGCGGCAAGAGGAGAGAGGGAGGTATTCCAAAAACCTGCCGAAGTACGGGCGAACTCAAGAGGATCGTCCGGGATATCAATTTTGGTGGCTTCATTTTCCACCGCAAAAGGAATGGGTGCACCAAAACCATATGCACCACCGACGGCCATCAGATCTTCTGGGGTGAGGTGTTTTTGCGCGAGCCGGGCAAAAACAATGTTGAGACTGCGACCGAGAGCGATGCCGAGCGTCGCACACCACTTATCTCTACGGGGGTCGTCTCTGAGCTCATCGGCGCGAATCATGCTGCGCCCGCCGCGGTAACATTGTTCAGTTTTGTGAGTGAGGCCACCCTTTTCCACCAAAGCTGAGCCTGTAATTACCTTAAAAACGCTCGCGGCTGGGGCTTCTGCTCTCGAATTGACATCAAATTTCGGGCCAGCTGCGACATGGCTTGCATAAGCGATCACTTCACCCGTTTTAGGGTTCATCGCTACAACGCCGGCCTCGGGCACTCGGTACTTCTTCATCACCCTCAATGCAGCCCGCTGGACGATCGGATCGAGAGTGAGCTCGGCCACGCGCCCACCCGGCAGAGGGCTGGTTACATATTGGGGACGTACATCAAGGCGCAAAAGGTCGAGGCCCCCCAAATCAGCTTCGGGAGGGGGTCCAGTTTCTGCAGCTTGAATTCGGGAAAGCTCGGTGCCCGGAGGTGAATTACCCTGAATAATCGGAGCGAGTGCCCCCATTAGTCCGACAGTCGCACCCAAGCCAATCCATCGACTCAACTTCATGAAATCACAAGTAAGAAATTGAACCCTTTTGGGCCAAGAAACTTGTATAAATATGCTCGTGACAGCAGCGCTTGCCCCCCGAGATCGCCGAGTAACCATGCCGCCCAGAGTCCAGCGCACCAGATGTATAAGTTATCACCTCAACGGATTCGCGCGAAGTTTTCACTTCGCGCGAATCAAACGCCCGGGCGAATGAGCCCCAGCAGGAAAAATCGTGCTCAATCAGAAAAAATCGCGCCCTTGCCTGCGTTCACGCTCAAATTGTGATACCGAGGCGGCCATGTCACAGATTATTGAGGTTAGCGCACGAGAAATTTTGGATTCCCGCGGGAACCCCACCCTTGAGGTTGAGGTACAGACTGAACTCGGCTTTGGTCGCGCAGCTGTACCCAGTGGAGCGTCCACCGGAGAGCACGAAGCGGTTGAGCTTCGCGATGGCGACGCCTCTCGCTACATGGGCAAAGGCGTTCTCACTGCAGTCAGCAATGTAAACGACAAGCTCGGGCCCGCCATCATCGGTCTTGATGCGCTCGATCAGCCTGCGGTAGATGCTCGTTTGCTTGAGCTAGACGGCACCCCTAACAAAGCGACCATGGGCGCCAACGCGATCCTCGGTGTTTCAATGGCAGTTGCTCGCGCAGCGGCTGACTCAGTAGACCTTCCTCTATGGCGCTACCTTGGTGGTATCCAGGCTCGCACATTGCCCACTCCCATGATGAACGTCATCAATGGTGGCAAGCATGCAGACAGCGGCATGGAGATTCAAGAGTTCATGCTTGTGCCCCATGGCTTCGATTCTTTTAAAGAAGCTTTGCGTTGCGGAGCTGAGATCTTCCATACTCTCAAGAAGATCCTCGCCAAAGACGGCTACACCACAGCCGTGGGTGACGAGGGCGGATTCGCTCCGAAACTCAACAAGAATGTTGATGCACTCAGCAAGATCATCGAGGCTATCGAAGCCGCTGGTTACAAGCCCGGCACCCAGGTATCTCTCGCTCTCGACTGTGCAATCAGCGAGTTTTACGACCGCGATAGCAAAAAATACACCTTCGACGGCAAGCAGATCGACAGCGCTCAGCTCGTTGAAGAATATGTCGCAATGGTAGAGAAGTTCCCCATCATCTCCATTGAGGATGGCCTTGATGAGAACGATTGGGATGGCTGGAAACTCCTCACCGATAAGGTTGGAGATAAGGTTCAACTCGTGGGCGACGATCTCTTCGTAACCAACATTGAACGATTGGGTCGTGGCATCGAGCAGGGTGTTGGAAACTCCATCCTCATCAAGCTCAATCAGATTGGTACCGTTACCGAGACTCTCGACACCATCCGTTTGGCTCATAAGAACCAGTTCACCACAGTGATCTCTCATCGCTCTGGTGAGACCGCTGATACATTTATCGCTGACCTGGCCGTTGCTACCAACGCTGGACAGATCAAGACCGGCAGCCTGAGCCGCACCGATCGTATCGCCAAGTACAACCAGCTTCTTCGCATTGCTGACCAATTGGACGCTGCTGCAGAGTACGCTGGTACCAAGGCGTTCAATCGAAAGCCGTAAAGGGCCTCGCTTTCTTTGAAAGCCTAAAAACCTCGACTTCGCTCGGGGTTTTTCACCAAAAGCCTCGACTTCGGTCGGGGTTTTTTCGTTAAAAGCCTTGATTTAGTTTCTGTTCAATCTGAGCAAGGTTCGAACCCTTGGCTCCGTTCAACTCGGAAGGCTCAATACTTTATGTTTTCCAAGTCAGCGCCACCAAATTTTGTCCCGGTCGTGGTGGCTCCCTTAAAGTTTGCTCCCTTTAAGTTTGCTGACTCAAAGTCGGTAAAACTAAGATCTGCATTGCGAAAATCGGCTCCAGCAAGATCAGAGCCGGTAAAATTACATGTGCTCAGGTCGGCAGCACTAAATCTCGCCCCTTTAAAAAACGAATCGCTCATTAGACTACCTGCCAGGCGAGCCTTCGAAAAATTAGCGCCTTCGGCTCGTACGCCCGAGAGATCGGAAAATTCAAGCAAGGCATTTGAAAACTTCAATGCGCCTAAATTTTGCAGGCTGAGACATGCCTGCCCGAGGGAATTTTTCCCCATGTAGGTCGCCCGAGGCATGCCATGAAGAACGGTCAGCTCCCACTCGCCACCCCCACCGCCCCGACTGAGGAAGAGTTCGTGCTGCTTTCTGATCTCCATCCATTGTTTCTTATCGAGGGGCTCACCTTGATTCATCTCTGCAATCAGTTTTCTATCGATGCCTCTTCGACAACTTGTGCGTTTGCGGGGCAAGCTCTTCAATATTTTGAACCGACGTGCGCCCTCTTTCGTCTCGGAAAGATGCAAGAAGATTCGAGTCGTTGAACCAAGCCACGAAAGCATCGACTTGGCATCTTTGCTGGGAAGCCCTTTTTCTTCGAGACATACGGAAAGTGCGGAATGATCGGTATAATAGGGCAGAGAATCCTGCAAGAGCTGTCCACGAGACGCTCTCTTTCGCTGATTCTGCGCAAAACCCTGCTCGGCCAAGTGAGTGAGATAGTACTCAAGCAACTCACAATTTTCCCCTTCTTCTACAGCCGTTGAAGATGCGGGCTGAGAGCCCAGCCTGGCAGGTGCAACTATTTGATTGCGAAAGCAAGAAACCTCACTTGCAGCGAGTTCACCAAGGGGGGGAATATGAACACCATACGCTTCATCATGGGTGGCACCTTTTGCTGACTCAGAACACGCTCTCCCCACGAAAAGCAGCCCTCCTGCCTCACGATAGAATGCCAAAAGAACCGGAGAGACTCTCCCCCAATAAGGCAGAAGCGCCTCCTCAGTCTCCGCAGGAAAGCGCTCGTTCTTCAAGAGTTTCACGTCGGGGCGCTGCACCAAAGTTCTAATAGAATTGTAGACGAGTAGAGGAAGCTTTGCGCCCCAGCGCTCGACCTGGCGAAAGTCAATTCCGTCCAGCAGTTGTTTGAAGTCTCGAAGGCGCTGAGCGTACAGTTTTTTTGCGGAAGCCTCCGCTTCTGCCTGGAGCTTCGCGGCGACTCTCGCCTCTTGTTTTTGGGTACGCGCTTGCTCTTTGGCCTCGCTCTTTGCGCGTTTCTGAGCAGCTCGCTCGGCCTGCTCACGCTTTTTGGAGGCATCACGCTCTTCTATAGCTTGCCGCTGAGCCGCTTGGCGAGACTCTCGCGCTTGCTCTTTGGCCTCGCTCTTTGCGCGTTTCTGAGCAGCTCGCTCGGCCTGCTCACGCTTTTTGGCCTGCACCTGCATTCGTTTTGTCGCAAGGAGCTCCTTTTCTTTCGCCTTGCGATCCGACTCCTTCTTACGAGTCGCGAGCTCTTTTTTACGCGCTAAGCGAGCCTTTTCTTTGTCACGAGAATTTTGCTTCTTCGCGGAGGCCTTCTTTGCCGACTTGGTCGTAGAGGCTTTCTTTACAACGACCTTCTTTGCCGAAGCTTTCTTTGCCGGCTTGGTCGCCGAAGCTTTCTTTACAACGACCTTCTTTGCCGACTTGGTCGCTGCGGCTTTCTTTACAATGACCTTCTTTGCCGGCTTGGTCGCAGCGGCTTTCTTTACAATGACCTTCTTTGCCGGCTTGGTCGCAGCGGCTTTCTTTACAATGACCTTCTTTGCCGGCTTGGTCGTAGAAGCTTTCTTTACAACCACCTTCTTTGCCGGCTTGGGCGCAGAAGCTTTCTTTACGATGACCTTCTTTGCCGGCTTGGTCGTAGAAGCTTTCTTTTCAACGACCTTCTTTGCCGAAGCTTTCTTTTTGCTCTTCAGACTGGGCTTCTTTTTTGCGGCCATTGTGGATCCAGAAAACTCTCGTACGTGAGCACTCACCTACTTATTTGAGTCATAGCTCGCCCGCGACCATCTCAAAAGGGTGGGATACGTGGAGATACTAGGAATCGAGCAGTTTTATCACTCAAAACTCACTCATAAGCCCTCGTCCTGCCTGACTTGCCACGATTGCGGTCCACCGGAGCTCGCAAACCTTGGAGTGCCCCCATATTAGAACTCCAGGCTCATGGTCGTTTCGTAACTATGAAATGCGATTTAGATGATTTGGCTGCCGGAGGCATGACCCGAGAAGAATTCCAAGAAGCTCTTCTGACAATCATGGAACAGAAAATTCATTGGGCCTGGCCTCTCTTTGAGTCAGGAAAGGTGACAAAAGAAAAATTGCATCTCCACTTAGAAAGTGAGTACGGCACCTACGTACGGGACTTTCCTATTTTGGTCGCTCGGGCCTACGTACAATGCCCTCATGCTGAAGTAAGACGTGAGCTGATTGAGAATATCTACGAGGAGGAAACGGGAGCCCTCGCGGCGGGAAAACCCCATGGCGAACTCTTTTTGCTCTACCCCCAAGGCTTGGGCATGGACATTCAACGCTTTCGCAATCTTACGCTGATGCCGAGCGCTGCAGAATTTAGAGAAAAGCTAAATCGGTTGACCCTCAACGAGGGTTGGGAGCTAGCAGCCGCTGTTACAACACTCTTTTTGGAAGGCACCTCATTTGAACGAGGTGAGTTGGACCCTCTTGCCGCAAAGCGCCCCACGCCCCCACTGACTGAACATCCTCTTGTGAAACACTACGACTTGGACATTCGCCAGTTAGAGCTCACACGCGCCCATAGAAAAGTCGAAGGGAGTCATCGAGCAGCCGCTTGGCGGACGATCGTCAATTTCGTGAACCCGGATCAGTATGCTCACGTACTTTGGGGCATGAAAGAAGCTCTTGATGCTTGGCTTACGTATCGAGACGATGTCGCGCATCAATGTGGGCTTTGCCGTCCCGCCATCGATGGGGTGAGAAACACCGAGTAGTCTCAGAGGCGCTATTGCCGAGAGCAATCAGGGTAGAATGCACTCTTTTGTCAATATTTCACAAAAAGAGTGCACTTTGCCCATATTTTAGAAGCTAACGCCAAGTCCCCCGGTAAAGAGAACTCCTGTCGAATTGAACGAATTGAGGGCAATTGGCACAGCACGCGCTGGCGTAGAGTCCTCGTGCGCTTCCAAAAGAAGTTCGTGTCCTGAGGCATAACGAAACCCTCCTTCAACGAAAGTCCAAAAGCGCAGAGCCCGCACCCGACCATCGCTATTTCCGGCGAGACGCATGGCTGCGCCCACGGAGCTGTCCACGGCGAAACCCCAATTGCTATCTTTTCGAACCAGTTCGCTGAACGCATCGCCCAATTCGGCGAAGGCCCCCTCGGCCCCAGGCGCCACACGCCCGTACACGTACAAGCGGTGATGTAAATGATAGCGAGCCTCAAGTGCAAGCCCCAAAGAAACCAAACGTAGATTTGTCTCTGTACCCCTAGCCGATGAACCGACTTTTGTCGTTCCCGCGTCGGCCAGAACAGCCAGGGTCATTTTACCCCGAGAATAAACAGAAGAGCCGGCCCGTAGGAAAACTTTTCCCATTGCCGACTTGTCTAAAAACGGCTCCAATCCATCACTGGCGGCACCATTGAGCTGAAGCCCCAACTGCACGTCAACGTGCTTTTGATGATAAGTGAATGGCAGTAGATTTGGGTCCATTGCGGGCTCCGCCTTGACCTTCTTTTTCTCGACCTTTTCTTTGCTCGGGCTAGTGGATTGAGCTTCCTCTTTTTTTACTTCTTGAGCGGCGTCAAGAGAAGCCAGGGAGGCGGCTTTGGTCGCCTTTTGCTCCTGCGCCTTTGACTCGACCGCAGGGCTCTGGCCTTCGGCTGCAGGGCTCTGGCCTTCGGCTGGAGAACTCTCCTCCGCCGCGTCTGCCTTTTCTTTTGAAGCTTGGCTCTTTTCTTCGGAAGAAGTCGCTACCTCTGCACTAGGTGACTCCACAACCGCTGGGGGAGCAGTCACCGAAGCCTTCGCCTCGGTAGTTTGTGGGGCCGGCAATTGCGCAAAAGCCAGAGGGGAGGAAAAAAGAACCTGAGAAAGCATACCCACCTTGAGGGGTCGCAATAGTCTTAAGGTGAACGCTTGAGGCATGGGTTTAGAAAGTCTCATTGCACTCCCTCCAACTGCAAAGAGGGGTAGTAGGCGGTTTGATGAGATTTTGGATTTTTTGCATTCAAAACAGTGGCGGACCACGCATCAAAATCATGAAAAGCGACTGCGGCCCTCCCCTCTCCCTGGGCTTGCTCGATATCAAAGAGTTCACTTACACCAGGGTTTACGTAGAGTGCTTGGGGGTGCAAATCGTTTAAACGAAGAGCCGAAAAGTTGGAGTTGCTGGTACCATTTACCCACACTCTTTGACCATCTAGAGATACTTGCACCTTGCTCACTCCGTTTTTTAGATGAAAGGGAAAGCTCTCGTTTTTTTCTAGATCGAGCACAAAGAATGAACTCTCCTCCGAGCCAATCAATACTTTTAGATGCTCGTTGGGCACCGGAACATCAAGTACTTCTGTCACTTCAATGGCCAGTTCGGTCGACGAAACACTACGATATGGACTAGCGATTGCCTTATTGAGAGACCAAAAAGCGATTTGGCGCGCGGTGCCGTAGAGTAATGCCACATCTCCGTTGGCGGCTGCCCCACCAAACGAATCAGTGATACGTGTCATCTGCGAGAAGGCAAAAGGCAAGTCGACAAAACTCGTGCGACTTGTTTGAGGATCTATCAAGGCTGCTTTTAACTTGCTGGGCACTAGGGCGGCAACGCGCAAACCACCGTCAGTTTCAACGAAGTCAATAGTCGAGGGAATACCGCGAACGTTCGCGATATTTACGATCACTGCAAAGTCTTTTCCTTTTGTTTCTGAAGGCCCCAGTTCTATTAAGACCACGTCCGATGACTTATCAAGTCGCACGGCAAGGCGTGAGTCGCTTGTAATTTCCGGGTCACCCTCACTAAACACAACTTGCAAAGGTGAGAACGAATTACCATCGTCCTTCTTTGGAAGTCGAATCGTAATCTCATCCTTTTCGAGATCGGAAAGGTCAACCAGAGTGATGTCCCTGTCTGTGCGCACCACCATAAACCGTCGTGCACTGCCTCCGGGAACAGTCAACTCGTCAGTAAATATTATCTCTTCGGGGGCTCCGCCAAAGCTTCTAATCGTTTTTGAAACGGGGGACTTGGATTTTTTGTCGAGTAGTAGAAGAACCAACTCGTTGGGGTTGGTCACTGTTGCATCACCACCATAGGCAACTACCCATTTTCCTTGAGGGTCGAGGGCAAGCTTGCCCATTGGATTGTCCAGGGGAAACTCGTCCACGATTTTGGGGGTGGTCCCTCCAGAAAACACAACCAAACGGGGGGAATCATCCGTTTCTTTTAGTCGGGGATAGTCCCCTTTGGAGAGAACAAAGAGACGAGATTTATCTTGCGAGGCAATCACCTCGGTGACGTTGTTTCTTGTGGGGAATATATGAGTGGAGAGCCCCAGTTCTTTAGAGCTTGTAAGAAAGATCAGTCGTTGCAGCGCTTCGTCTTGTAAAACCACTGACCCTTGTAGACCGACGGGAAACGCGTTCCAGCTTTGCGACTCCCATTTTGAGTCCCGCGCGGAACACCCCAAGACCCCCGCTAAAGAGCCTGCAAGCCCCAATAGTGCAAAGCGCCTAATCCATTTACGTGAGGGTTTGCTCATACTTTGAAAAGCCAATCTTGTAATCATTCGTCTACTACCTCAGCAGAAAGTTCAAAACCTGTGAGGGTTCGTGCGCTTTCGGTGTCAAATTCGAAAAAAGTGATGCGCCCTTCGGAATACCGTTGAGCTACATAACCTCGGGATAATTTGGGCAGTACTCCAACTGCCAGGGGCTCGGTCGCCAAGGGCGTTGTGCGCACGCTCAAACTAGGAAACTGGACCACGTGTGCTTCATAAATTCCCGAAGCACTCGCCGTCGTAATGATACCTTGCCCATCGCCAAGAGCCATTTGACTCACTGGACCCGCCGTGCCCACTACCCGTGGAAAGCGCTCGTTTCTTAGGGAGATCAGAGTAAATCCATCGGCCAGCTTGCCCAGGGAATCCCCCGCTAAAATAGCTGCGTGATCCCCCCGGGGAGTCAGTTGAGCACCCAAAACAGGAGAGGGCACTTTGATAACACGATACTTAAGAAAGGAGTCGCCTTCGCTCAAGTCCACTACAGTCACCCGTTTGCTCAACTCGGCAGTCGTATAAACTAACGCGGTGTCCCCCTGGGCCGTGAGTTCTACACTACCAAATAGTTCACCGACAATTGTTACAGTGTCGATGGCAGTGGGGTCGGCGAGAATTTCTTGCAGGTCAAAGGTATGAAGCTCTCTCGCCCCACGCACGACGATGGCGCCCCTTCCGGACACGGATAAGTCAGCGTCAGTAACGCGGCCAGAGAATTGAAGTTTGGATATATTGGAGGAGTCTTTTAGATCAATGATCTCCACTTCGTTTCTTTGAGCTTCGCGGACGAGGGCAAAATTTCCGGCAGCGTCTAAGGATACATCTCGAAGAGCGTCAGTCGGCCATTTGATCCATTCGCTTACCTGAGGCGATGAAGTAATATCAATTTGAGAGATGCCCTCCTCGGAAACAACGACAATTCGCTCATCCATCTCGTCAATAAGAACTGCGCTTGGCCGATAACCAATGGTGAGACGCGTCGCTTTCATCTCACTTTCTTCAAGACGAAGCACCGTAATTTCTTGAAGTCCATCGACAATATCGAGATAAACGCCTTCTTCTTCTGCCGACCAGGCAACCGCCCATTTGCCAGAAGTGGACACGCTCCAGCGATTTGCACCCTGGTGTACAGGCACCGAGTCCTGTGAAACGACGTCCTGCTTGATTTTAAAACGAGTCACATCAGAGCTACCCGCATTGATAACAAGGGCCCCCTGAGTCGCATCTGTTTTTGAGACTGATGTGAGATACGTTGGAGCTAAGCCCGCCGAGAGAACGCGCACAGTCAGTTCACTCACCCTAATGAGTGCTACCCGACCGCTCTCTGGGTTTGCTGACCAAAGGTAGTCGCCGGTTACGACGGGTGCCCGGTAGCTTTGTTGTTTCTCGATTTCCTCAGGCAACCAATCCGGTACGGGTTGCTCTGCCGAGCCACCAAAACCATTGAAGTTTCCGTCAGTGCTGAGACCACTGCCAGAAGAAGCGCCTGTGCCCACATTGATGTTGGCGCCATTTTTATTGCTGGCTCCTCTGGTAGAGTCCCCCTCTTCTGAAGAATCACCCGAGACGTCACCTGAAGCGCAAGAAAACCACGCCCCCGAGATAAGAAGCACGCCAATGGCTCGAAAGCTGTTTTGAAAGCGATGAGTTCGTCGAACTTGCTTCATTATTGTACCACCCTTCCTGATAGTTCAAAACCTGTGAGCGTTTCGTCTTCGCCACTCGGTAAATCGATAAAAGTCAAACGACCCTCAGGATGTTGTTGTGAGATGAACGCTTTTTTTGCCTGGGGTACAATGCCCGTGGACAGGGGCGTACTTGGCAACACAATTTTATCGACCTGTTGTTTGGGGTAGTTCGTAAAATAAGTTGCCCCCTGGCTCTCCGTTGTCGCCCTTGTCGTGATCAAGGCGTGCCCAGTAGAGGCAGAGATGGACACAAACTGCAAAGGAGCATCAGTGCCCTGAATTCTCGCGCTTGCGTCCTTTTCTAGAGGAATCAAGGCAAATGCCCCTTTCTTTGTACTCCCTGAGGGGGGAGACATCAGGGCCACTGCAAAGCGTGCATCCTGGGAGATAAAGGCCGCTTGGAGCGGTCCGCGTAGATCTAATGAGCGAAACTTCTTCGTTTCGGTCTCTAGAATCAACAACAGTGAGCTCTTGATACCATTGGTAAAGAGTAGAATTTGAGAGCCATCGTCGGCCACCACTGTGCTGCCTACAAATTCGTCAGTGTAAACCAGCTCAAAACTAGAGGGATCATCAAAAATTTTATCGATAGGTAAGAGCCCGATGACACTTTGAGCATCCTCCATGGCACTTGCCCCCCCTAGGTTATCGCTGGCAGAGGTAATGGGACGACTGACAGCCACGGCGACGGAGCCGTCTTTACTGAGGTCTAAATCGGTCACAATACTGGGCATATTGAGACTTACGGTTTTCTCCGTTTTCAAATCTACCACGAGGATCTTTGCTGATCCGCTTGTACTCACCAACGCATATTTTCCGTCGGGGGTGATGGAGACATCGCGCCGGGCGCCTTCTGCGAGATCGGGCAGAAATATTTCGCCCTCAATTTCCGGACTTTCGGAAAGAGCAATGATGGAGATACCGGGTTGCGAAACGACGTAGGCGCGAGTTTCGTCTTGGCTGATGACTACTTGATTTGGTCGAAACCCGACGCTCAATGACTTGGTCGTGATGCTTTCTCCTCCAAAGGAGAATACCGTAATATCTTGATAACCATCGAGTCTGTCCAGTAGTTTTTCTCTTGCGTCAGACCAAGCAATAGCAAACTTGCCCCCCTTACCTATGGCCCAACTACTGGCCCCCTCCTGCACGGCAAAGTTTTGAACAGGTAAAAGCTCTTCGGGAGAACTTCCCCTGAGAAAAATACTGGCGTCGCCACTGCGTACGTTGAGCACCACCGCCCCCCCTGGGGTCGCTCCCTCGGGCAAGACAGCTAAATAAGTTGGCTCGTGGCCCCCTTGCATCAAATCAATTGCCAATGACTCCGCATGAACCCGGACCACTTTGTTGGTGTCGGGGTTTACGCTCCACAAATATTTTCCGGAGACGACAGGAGCGTAAAAACTCGCTTCCTTCTCGACTTCTGCGTCCGCCCCGCCCACCACAATGGGACGAAGTGAAGAGGTGCCGCCTGTTGAGACTCCCTCTGGAAAAGCCAAGCCATCATTGACAGGATCAAAGAGACCGCTCTCGTCGTCCTGACAGGCAATGAGAGCTGCCCCTGACAAAATGAGCGTCCCCGAGGAAACGAGAAATTTTCTAGTTGAAAGGAACTGTCTACGCGCGCCTAGAGAGCGACGTATTCCCGCAACCACCTTTGATCGAAACAAGAGCACGATTGCACCTTTGCAAAGGATGAGCCAAAGGTGAAGGGTTACGGATAATTTCCCCAAAGACATGACATTGAAGCAGAATAGGTCCAATGAATTCTAAGATTTTTGAGAACCTTCAACAGTCTCACCTCCCGAACCGGACATCTATGTCGTGCTCGCCCCGTCGCGGTGCAAACTGGCACACTCACATGCCTTCATGAGAACGCACGGCACTGCTTATCGAACAAGCAGGATACGTTAGGGATTTCTCGACTTTTTAAGACCTACAACAGTCAAGGGCTGCGTACTCGCCTCAAAACTCACCTCGTCACCCAAGCGCGCCCGTAACATGCGGTAGGGCCCATCAAGAAATACGCGTACGCGCTCCATTTTGCTCCACGCTGTGATTTTGTCCTCTTGGGCCACCACACAACGTACCAATTGAGGGGCCCGACCACGTCCCACATAAGGTTCACGCACTACCATTTGTAATTTTTTACTGGTCAGCGGCAAAATTCTTCCCCCAGCAGAGCGTAAGGCGGCAGTGGAGCCAGCCGCGGGACCTACCCAAATTCCACTCGAACGCTGCTCTTCTTTTTTTCCCCCCGCCTGAACGATATAATTGGAAGTAGCAGCAGGCTCAGCGTGACAGTAGAGAGCTTCGTTGAGTACTCGCTCCGAGCGGATTTGCCCATTGATACGCACAGCCATTCGATGAAGCTGCACTGTCGGAGCTTTTTCTTCGAGAGCGCGCCGCAGGAGGGATGAGGTCGTTCTTCCTCGGGCCGCACAGAAAAAACCAACACTGTAGCGAGGAGCACTATTGACCCCCAAGAGTGGAACATCGCTCACATTGTGAGACGCAGCCAAAAGGGTACCGTCTCCCCCTACGCTCACCACCAAAGAGGCCCCCACCGGATCAAATTCTGCCTGGGCACCGTGTAAAAGAAGAGTCTCTACACCGAGTTTTTCCAGGGTTTCATAGACCAACTCGACAGCCCGAGCATGTTGCTCGTGAGCGGGTTTCCACTTGCGCACGGTTTCGTGGCCATCGTCGATCAAGCGCTGGGCGCGTGTATCGCCTTCTCCCCCTTGCAAGCGCGCAAGGGCAGACTTTTTAGCCACAACGATGACGCGAGGGCGACTCATTCGTTACTCCAATCAAGCTCTATCAGGCGCCGTAAGGCAAGTTCGGTCTTTGCGTCTTCGATTTTACCCGCCCGCGCTGCCTGCAGGGCGCTCTTGAGTGGAAGGGCAATGATTTCTCCGGCTTCTTCTAGGGGCGATCCGTCAAGCGAAGGCAAACCTTGCTCGGTAAGTTTCACCTCGACATGAAAATAGAAATGACGCTCGCCACAAATACCCGGTGCCGGAAACGTTGAAGGCCCCAGGGACTTCAGTGCGGCCAGCTCCACAGAGAATCCTGTTTCCTCCTCTAATTCGCGCGCGGCGGCGCGTTGCACGCCTTCTTTTCCTTTTTCTTCGGGCTCGATTAACCCAGCGGGGAACTCCCACATACCTCTATTGGGTGGTTCTGATAAGAGAGAGCGTTCACGAGCGCGTAGGACGACGGGAGGGCGCACTGCGCTCCGCAACACCACATACCTTACGGGACCATTGGGAGAGTCCTCTCTCGTGAAATGAGGCACAATCACGACAGCGTCCAAAGCCGCTCGGTCCACTTCGTCATAGATAAAGGGCGTCCCCCGTTTTCCCGTCGGATCGACCAACCTCATGAGTCGCGTGACATAACGCAAAAAGCCGCGACTGGGCGGGGAGCGATCCTCCACTATTTCAACATCGAATAGAGGTGTGGGGGGTAACGTTGCGTGTATTTCCATCGGAATGCCCCAACATGTTGCCAACTTGCGGAGTAAATGACTACACCTCAATCAAGATCATTCCGAGTTCCTCTCAAGAGAGTGCGTTCCGCGCTGAATCATGAAACTAAAGTTCCCTCATCGCCCGCTGACGTCCATTGTCTCGCAAGCTTTCGCCCCCTTCCTTGCATGGGGACTCATCAGCTGTGCCAGTGCCTCTTTTGAATCCACTTTGGACCAAAAATGGCAGTGGGATCACGGTGTAGAGGCCGAAAGTATTTTAGACGCGACTCTTGCCGCTCCCGTCCTAAGAAATATTGCTGGTGCAGTAGGAATTACAGGTCGCGGGCTTGTGGGGCGCACCTTGCCCGAAGGAAAGTTGTGGACTTACGAGGGGCCTGTCGATGTATTGCCCACGTTGGTAGGTGACGTGGTGCTCTTTTCAGGGGGAGGGCGTGTGACAATGCTTGACCTGCGTACCGGGCAGGAGAGATTTTCTATTGACGTCCATGGTAGAAGACTAGAAGGAGCTGGTTATGACGGGACCTATTCGGTCCTTCTTTTGGTGGACAAAGATGGAGCGCGTAAGGACCAAATTCGTGTGGTCAATGCGCGGGGAACAACTCAGGTCTCGGCGCGAGCGCTCGCTCGTATTGGAACCCCTGGTGCCGTCAACGGGATAGGGTTAGTCCCCTATGGCTCCCAATATATTGGCGCATTTGAGCTTAAAACTGGGCGTTCGCTAGGGAGAATCCTATTGCGAGATGCCGTACATACCGTCACAGCCGACGAGGGAAAGATGTGGATTTTAGGAGCTGGCGCGACACCACTTAGTCGAAAGTTAGGATCAGCTCCTCAGAATGTATCACTTCGACTTTCTCCCAGAAAACTTCCTGGGGAGCCCCCTTGGCCTCTCGATGGCTCGGCCCCCCGTCTCACACGCGGCTCCCCAGTGGCCATCTACGCCCATCCCAGTCTCGAAGACGGGGTGGTTCGATTCTCGAATTCTACCTACGTAGCCACATACTTTGAAGTGGTGTTAGGGCTCAACCCTCAAAATAATCGCATCCTGTGGACGACGTATTTTCCCCACGCGGTGAAAGGCGGTAAAGCGAGTTCCACCGGAGTCACTCTTTGTCTAGAAAACGGAAGTCTATGGCGCCTCAGCTACAAAGACGGCACCAAAGAACCCTTTAATTCCCTTGAAACTCGCGTCAAAGGTTGTGTGGTCACTCCCTCGACCGAGCCCATTGACACAGGAAAACGCAAGCCATTGCTGGCACAAATCGTAGAGACAATTTCGGGCACGGGTCCCGACATGGCGGCAATGCAACGAGTTCTTCTCCAGGAGCTAGGCCCACAAAAAGGCAAGGAGACCACTTTAGCACTACTGAATATCGCGCAGAACCCATTGGTTTCTGCCGATCTCTCACGAGAAGCGGGAGCACTCCTTCGAGAGAGAAAAGAAGGGGGCGAAAGCATGATTGCCGCGTTACAAAAAAATGCCCCTCCCTCGCTCAAACCTTCTTCCGAAAGCTCCGTTGAAAGAGAGCACGACCCTTCGCACGACGAGCACGACCCCCATCACAGAAATACCCTACGCCCCCCCCCCCCAC
>Ga0256845_1000561_pt1 | contig 34586 bp, 24 predicted proteins | sample RiftiametaG_FD_189101 | JGI IMG/M metagenome (GOLD analysis project Ga0256845, IMG submission 189101) | Tube worm associated microbial communities from hydrothermal vent at the East Pacific Rise, Pacific Ocean - Riftia | ecosystem: Host-associated > Annelida > Integument > Unclassified ...
GGCAACAGATGGCAGGGGGATGCCAGCACCTCAACAAATGTGTAATCAGGGCCTTATTGTATATACTCGGCCTGAAACGCTCCGATGGATGCGGTTTATTAGCTACGACATAATAAACTGCTGCCGATCAGCATACAGACCGCTGACGCAAGCAGTGTGAAGGACTAGTTTTGTCGAGGGCGTCAATGTTTGATCCGTCTGCTTTGAGCCTTGAATAGCTGTTGAACACGGGGGATTCATTTGTGTTTTCGTTTGCGTAGAAACGAATTCTTCCACTGGTGAACTGGCCAAGAATCATGTCTTTAAGGCCGTCACCGTTCCAGTCTGCAATGCAGGGAGCCCCGTAGTACCCCACATCGATCCGATTTCCCGCACACTCCATGTACTGGAAAGACTTGTAGACAGGTGGATCAGCCATCGCCAGACTGACCAGTACCGCTAGGAAAATGAAAAGCAACTTCATCTGTACCTCCTTAATCGGTTGCTGTTTCTTTTCATGAAACCCAATACATGATATGTACAAATTCGCCTGTCGTCAACTGTACATACGTATCAGTCCCTGCATTTCTGTGCTTTCAAAGTGAATATGAAAACTTCTGAACACTCAGAAGGCGTACCCTATTCCCAGCTGGAAAAACGGAATGACTCCCGAATTCTTAGCCCCGAAGAAGTAACCGCCTCCACCGGCAACTCTGAAAATAAATCCACCATCTGCTGTGTATCTGTAACCACCTGTACCGGAGACAAATGTTGCTCCCTGCGTTCCTCCGGAAAGTATCTCCTCGAATACGCCCCCATTGCCGTCAAAAGAAGCAACCTTTCCAACACTTCCCGAAAGTTCAAATGAGCTTAGCATTCTTGTGTAACTGAGCCTGAACTCAGGCGCCAGAAGAATGAACCCGCCGGCAATACTGATTTTGTTCCGGGCGTTAAATGAATACTCGTAGGCAAACTCTGGAACTATCAGCCCTGGAATACCTGCGGACGCCATTACCGCATGCTTCTTAAAACCTTCTGAAAACGCCACAACCGAGAGAAGCAGCAGTACAATGATGACCTTTTTCATTCGATTCCTCCTTCAGTGAACAAACCCGTGAATAACCCCGTGACACCTGGAAGCAGTTCCAATAAGATACCTGCCCTTCTTTTTTCTAACCTCGGTAAGCAGAGCAGCCAACTGCCGGACAGTAACAGCCCCCACCCCGGGCAGAAGCTGAGCTGAGCGGACCACAATGGTACTGTAAGCCTTCAACCCGTTTTTCTGCAGTGTTTTGAAAAGAGGTTCATTCCTCTTCTTTCCTGTTACAGAGCACACCCCCTCAGGCTCGGTGCAGTCTGCAGGGCACACGAAGTCACTGAGAGAACAGTATATACAGCCGTCTCTTCCGGTTACTGCCCCCGGCAAAAGCTCCATAAGCCTGATAGGCACCGGAATAGAAAACCCGAAATGACTCAATACCCATTTGAACGCAACATGAACGGGTATGCATGGAACGATCAGAGTGTCGGGAGAAAAACTTTTGTAATTGTCTTTAAGAAACTTTATTGCATCGGTTCCAGGTTGGTGTTCCCCTGGAATACTTGCAGGAAGTTCCGGCTGACTGTCGATCAGCTTTATCCGGCACGAAGGCCATCGCCTGCTTATTTTAAACGCAGCAGAACTGCCAAACCTTCCGCCTCCCAGTATAAATGCTCTCTCCGGTTTCGCCGGCAATCTGTCTGCTACAAGCATAGGCAATAGCTACCCCTCTATATTACACCCCTTATAAGTATAAAATATATGATTAACACGAATGCCAGCAAGTAACCGAACCAGCCCACTTCTTTTCCCCTGCCGGAAACAAGCTTGATTACCGGATAGCTTATAAAACCAAGGGCAAGACCATCACCAATTGAGCAGGTGAATGGAATCCCAACCATAACAAGAAAAGCCGGAATGGTTTCCGTGTAGTCGCTCCACTTCATTCCCTTCAAATTCTGAAGCATCATCGACCCTACAATAACCAGTGCAGGTGCTGTGATAGGCGGATAGCTTCCCACCATGGAGAAAACCGGGGCAAAGAACAGCGCACTTAAAAACAGAACTGCCACGGTAAGTGCCGTAAGCCCCGTTCTTCCACCCTGCTCAATACCAACGGTGCTTTCAATAAAGCTGGTTACCGTGCTGGTTCCAAGAGCAGCTCCGGTAACAGTTCCCAGGGCATCAGACATCATCGCCTTTTCCACCCGGGGGAGGCGGTTGTTCTTTATGAATCCTGCCCTTTCACTGACTCCCACCAGTGTTCCCATGGTATCAAAAACATCCATAACAAGAAAAACCAGAATAACAGGAAGCATGGTAAGATTGAGAGCTCCGACAACATTCATCTTCATAAATGTGTGGGAAATACCCGGAGGTGCAGAAACTATCTGACTGGATGGAGAGAAAAGAGTAAACAATTTTGAATCACCGTATACCGACTGGCTGAGAACACTGTGCAGAAGAAAAGTGAATAGTGTTGAACCAACTATACCCCAGAAAACGGCACCCTTTACTTTTCTGGCCATAAGAGAAGCGGTAACAACAATTCCGAAGAAAAATACCCAGATATCCGGTGACGAGAAATCCGGGTTCATCTTCAGAAAAGCCCCTGGTGCACTTAGCACGAGACCGGAGTTCTGAAAGCCCAGAAAGGCAATGAACAAACCTATACCAGCAGCAACTCCTATTTTCATCTGCATGCTGATCGAGTTCATTATTCTTTCCCTTACACCAAAAACCGAGAGTAGAACAAACAGAACTCCTGAAATAAACACCGCTCCCAGCGCAACCTGCCAAGCCTGGGTTTCCCCGGATTGAACAGATGCCAGACCGGCAGCTGCAGGAATTGCAGACAACACGAAAAAGAAGTTCTCACCCATTCCTGGCGCCTGCGCTATAGGATACTTCGCATACAGAGCCATGATCGCGGTTGCCAGTGCTGCGGCAATACATGTCGCTGTAAGCACGGATCCCGAGTCCATCCCGGTATCCATCCCCATGAGAGAACCGGACAGAACAGCTGGCTGAAGAAAGATTATGTAAGACATAGTAAGGAAAATGGTCAGACCGGCCGCCAGCTCTGTGCGAACGGTTGTTCCGGCCTCTTTCAGTTGAAACAATTTGTTAAGCATATTCCCTCCAATGCATGTATCAGTAAAGATCGGTTGTTCTCTTCCACCTGCGGTGTGACCACCAATACAGTTCAGGATGCTCTTTTACCATTTCTTCAAGGACTTTTGTGTATCTCTGGGTAAGCTCTACCTCAGCTTCATGTTTTGGAAGACTGGTATCGGGCACAAGGAATTCCTTCACAACAAACCTCTGGTATGGCCCCCTTTCCCTTACCATAAAACCGCAGGTTATGGGCATGTTCAGTTTCACGCTGAAAGCCGCAGCACCCCGGGGGGTACTTGCCGGTTTCCCAAAGAAATCCACAACAAGACCGTTCTTCCCTGCGCTCTGATCACTGAGCCAGCAGACAATTCCACCCTTCCGGGCGATATTTATAATGCCGCGCATTGAAACATCTCTGGTAAGCAGTTCGGCTCCGCTTGAAGACCTGAGTTTGTTGATGTATCTGTCTATCAGGCCGTTGCGCTGCCTGCCCACAAGAAAACTTACATCTTTGCCTAGAAAAGCATTTGACACCCCGTAGTACTCCCAGTTCCCGAAATGAAAGGTAAGCCCTATGATACCTTTTGTGTACTCCACTGTTTGTTTCAAAGCCGGTGTATCCTCAACTGTGATGTATTTCTCGAAGTACTTCTGCCCCATGGTTCTCTGACGGATGAACTCTACCATGAACCTGCCGCTGTTGGCATAGGAAGCTCTTCCTGTTGCGTTCACTTCCGCATTTGTTTTATCTGGAAATGCGGTTGATATATTTATACGAGATACTTTTCTTCTTACGCCCAGAAACCATGCAATACGGCCCAGAGCTGCTCCGCATGCAAGTGCTAGCCTCAGAGGAACTGCACAAAGAACAAAACCTGCAAGCCGAGCCATAAGATATTCCACCCGGTGAGAAAAAGTAACTTTACGTGCCAATATCAACTCCTCCCGAACGGAAGTTTCAGATCAATTGCATTCTCAGGGCAGAGTTCATGACAGCAGAGACACATTATGCAGGTTCCCTTTTTCATCTTTGCTCTTCCGTTCTTTATTTCAATGGCATCTACAGGGCAGGCTCTTTTACAGACCCCACAGCCTGTGCATCTGCTGTTGGCAACAGGAGCGGTGCGCAGCAGAAGCCGTGCAACCGAACCCAGCCAGGGTGGTATATAGTTTAGGTACGACCGGGCTGGAATATCAAAGTCTTTGAACTCATGGCTGCCCAGAACAGATATTTCTTCAAAAGGCTTTCCAAGCCCCCTGGATATTGCTTCAACATTGCTGTCCAGCTGGCTCCACGGCAGACCAGCCATCTGGGACAAAACCATATCAAGGCATACACCATCGCGGGATACGGCAAGAAATCCTTCGTGCCGTCTTCTGCCATCAGTGCTCGGCCCCCTGCCGTCCAGACACAGAATACCATCTGTTATGTGCAGTGCAAAATCTGCTGTTTCGTAGAGGTCTACGATGTTAACAGCCAGATCCACAGGTCTCGGGCTGCGCATATGCAGCAAGGCCTTCCCCAGCCCTGGAACAATACCAAAAGAATTTTTAAGAGCATTTGTCAGGCGTGTGTACATATGGGTTTTGAATTTGCTCAGGTTAATTCTGCAGTCGTAACCCTCCAGGATCGGAAGAGCAATGTCATACTCCCGACCATGTTTTACAATCCTCTTCGATCCCGATCCTTCAAAACTCACCAGTTCTGCACCGGACACCTCCGCCGCTGCTTTAAACCCGCAGTTTTTCCAGTACCTTTCCACACCCTTTACAGCACCTCCCGGGCTGTCTCCTATTGCAACAACACACCCTCTGTCTTTAAGCAGGGAAGCGACCGCGGCAACAACTGCAGGATGTGTGGTTATTCCCCTGGAAGGGTGCTTGGCGGAAAGCATGTTTACCTTCAGCAGAACCCTGCTGCCTCTGGATGTTCCCTGCGGCCAGCCGCCGGAAGATTCAACCATGGAAGAAATGGCTTCTCTGATTCTTTTCGTACAGTAAAAACCAAAACCGTCCTGTACCACCACATCGTATTTCATTTTTACCTCAGTTACCGCAGACTCTGTTTTTTCCGGCTCTTTTCGCCCTGTACATTCTCTGATCAGCTATTTCCAGCAGTTCGTCTTTCTCGCGGGAATCTTCCGGAAAAGTTGCCACGCCAAGGCTGAGGCTTACAACTCCTCCAGGTTGTTCTTCAGAATTAGGTATCTCTGCACTGGCTTCGACTGCTTTCCTTCTTATTCGTTCGGCAACATCCAGAGCCACCTTTTTATCGGTCAGGGGAAGAATACATACAAATTCCTCGCCGCCATATCGTACAAGAATATCCACATCGCGCAGGGCATCGCTCATTGCCCGGGTCAGCTTGCGCAGAAGAATGTTACCCATAGGGTGTCCGAAAGAATCGTTGTAGTGTTTAAAATCGTCTATGTCCATCATGATAAGGGAAAAGGAATACTGATATCTGTCTGCTCTCTCAAACTCTTCAGGATATCTCTCTTCAAAAAAAGTCATGTTGTACAATCCTGTAAGCCTATCTCTGCGGGCAAGTTTGATGAGTTCAGTCTGCTGAAGAACAGTTTCCAGCACTCCTGCAGAAATTCCCACCATGTTGTTCAGCCTTCTCACATCATCACTGAGAAACCTGTTAACCTGCGTGCTCTCCAGATCTATAACGCCAATTACCCTTCCACGGCTCAGCATTGGGATAGCAAGTTCGCTTCGTATATCTGGGAGAAGACGCATAAAAAGGTCAGTCTGCAGTACATCAGGAATATTGATTGTTCGGCCTGTTCTAACAGCCTCTGCCACCACACCGGGGTCTGATGGCTCTCGGGCAATCTGCATACTTGCGCCAGGAATAACAGCTGTATCCTTAAAACCTGCTCCAGACACAGCATGAACAGTCAGTTTTTCCGGAACCAGTGAGTAAGGCACTTCCGATGCCGCCAGAACCGCAATGGCCTCATCAGGGTAAAAATCTTCAAGAGTTCGGAGCATTGTTCTACAGATTTCACCTGGCTCCACAAGCGATGTAAGATCGGCAGCCAGCGACGCAATAGCATCGGTTTCGAATTCCAGAAGCTTGATTCTCTCTTCCAGTTTTCCGTAAACTGTTCTGTCGGATACCACAAGAATCATCCCCTCAGGTTTTTTTCTGAACAGAAATAACCCGGCGTACCCATCTTCACATAAAACTGCGTTTATTTCAGTGTCGCGATTCTCTGAAATTGCACTCAGTATGGAATCCCTTGCTGCATCAGGTATACCATCTAGAATATTGCTTACAGCCATTCCTGAAATCGCATGTGCAACGCACGGTATCGCCTCTGAATCTCCATACACAGCTTCAACAACACCTGTTTTTGAAATAGCGAAAGCCCTGGCTGCCCGCCTGCTCAGCATCTGTTTAAATATGCTGTAAGAGCCTTCAAGCCTGCTCTGAGCATCAAGGTATCTGATGAATGAAGACAGCTCCCTGGCAAGCATTTTAAGAACCCTCAAGCTGCTGTCTGATGGAATTCTGCGTGAAATTCCGTTGTCACACCTGATAATGCCAAAAACTCTACCACCAACTTTAACAGGTGTATCGACATAGTTTATACTTCCAACCCATGTTTCTCTGTTGTCTATAAAGTCCGGTGACCATGACAGTACCTGAACACCATCGGTAACAGCTGTATCCACAGTAAGATGCCCGGATATTCCCGATAATTTTATAGGCTCTCCGGTTATTCCTCTTCCCCTGAATGCAACAGCTTCAACTGTTGTAGCTGAACTGTCCAGTACTCCTATCCAGACCCGCTGGAAGCCAAGACCGGTGAGAATTGACAGAACCACCTTCCTGCTCGCTTCTGCAATGGATGTAACTCCACTAAGATCAGATGCAAGGTTAACAACAGTTTCTATGGATTCCAGAGAGTCCTCAAGAGAATCTGCGGTCATGAGCAACAGCCGTTCCTGTGAAACAGGAAAACCAGAGCTGATCGCAGAAGGCCGTACCGAACTCATGCTGGTTCTTATCAACTGTGCTACCTCGCCAGGTGGGGTGGAATAATCCACAACAGCCACAGCAGATGCACTGAGTGCCCGTCTTCTAACCCCGGGATTTAAGTCGGGAACTGTAAGAACAACAGGCATTTCCGTGTTTGAATACACTGTGCCCAGAAAACGGCAGACTTTAAATCCATCCATCCCTGCCAGAACCTGCCCGCACAGAACACACCTGGGTTTCAGGGAAAAAGCTGATGTAACAGCGTCAATACCGCTTGTAACCGCTTCAACAGAGAGACCCTCCTTAAGGAGGGCCTCCTGTGTAACAGACAAAAGTGCAGGGCTTCCCATGGCAAGGAGAACATCTATCCTCTTCACAGGAGTGGTACCCTGTCCAGTTTACTCTGCTTCCAGAACAGCCTGTGCAGCTGCAAGTCTGGCAACAGGAACACGGTAGGGAGAACACGAAACGTAATTCAGCCCCACTGAATTGAAAAATCTTATGGATGCAGGGTCGCCGCCGTGCTCACCGCACACACCAAGTTTAAGACCCGGTTTTGCGGTTCTGCCAAGATCCGATGCGATCTCTACCAGACGTCCCACTCCTGGAATATCCAGAGAGGCGAACGGGTCTCTTTCGTAGATCCCCATCTTCACATAATCGCCAAGAAACTTACCGGCATCGTCGCGCGAGAACCCGCAACACATCTGCGTAAGATCATTTGTTCCGAAGCTGAAAAAGTCCGCTTCCTCTGCGACCTTGTCTGCAGTAACTGCAGCGCGGGGTATCTCTATCATTGTACCTATCTGATAACTGATGAAGTCATCTGCTTTGCCGTGTTCAGCCAGTACGGTGCTGATAACCTTCTGAGCCATCGCTCTGGCAATTTTCAGCTCTTTCACATTCCCCACCAGTGGAATCATTATTTCAGGAAGAACCTGAACTCCCTCATCTGCAACCTTTATAGCTGCTTCCATAATGGCCCTTACCTGCATATCTGCAACTTCCGGGTACACAAGACCCAGCCTGCAACCCCTGTGCCCCATCATGGGATTGAACTCGTGGAGAGATTCAACTTTAAGAACGATAGTTTCAACACTGACACCCATAACTTCGGCCATTTCAGCATGCCCTTCACTGTCGTGGGGAAGGAATTCGTGAAGTGGAGGATCGAGAAGCCTGATGTTACAAGGGCGACCTTTAAGTGCACGGAAGATGTCTTCAAAGTCGTTTCTTTGAAGGGGAAGCAACTCTGCCAGAGCCTGATTGTAACTTGCGAGAGGTGTTTCAAGCTCTTTTTTCAGCTCTTCCAGATCGCCTGCTCCCGATTCAATTCTGTCTTTTATTCTCTTAACATCATCTGCCACCAGAATGAGTTTTCTGAATGGAATTATTCGGTCTCCCTGGAAAAACATGTGCTCTGTACGGCACAGGCCTATTCCCTGAGCACCGAAAAGAACTGCCATTTCTGTGTCTCTGGGCGTATCTGCATTGGTACGAACATCCATTCTGCGAATCTCATCAGCCCAGCCCACCAGTTTTTCGTAGTTTTTGAAAAGTGTGCTGTCTTTCGCATCCATGTTGCCCTGCAGAACCTGAACTATCTCAGACGGACGAACCCGAACTTCACCTGAAAACACTTCCCCGGTAAAACCGTCAATGGCGATGGTGTCACCCTCTTTTACGGTTATGCCCCTGCAGACCATCACTGCCTCATCGCCGTCTATGTGCAGCTCATCAGCACCGGAAACACAGGGTACACCCATACCGCGGGCAACAACGGCAGCGTGGCTGGTCATGCCGCCTCTTGCTGTGAGTATTCCCTTTGCGGCCACCATTCCACCAATGTCTTCCGGGCTGGTTTCAAGTCGGCACAGAATAACCTCTTCCCCTCTGGCTTTCCATTCCTCTGCAGTTTCAGCTGTAAACACAGCTCTTCCGCAGGCACCCCCCGGAGAAGCGTTAAGCCCTGTGGTAAGAAGAGTTGCAGAAGATTTGCTTTCCGTTCCCAGGATCGGTGCGAAAAGTTGGTTAAAACTCTGGGCAGGAACTCTCATAACCGCCTCTTTTTTATCTATCAACCCCTCTTCCGCCATATCTACAGCCATGTTCAATGCGGCGAATACCGTGCGTTTGCCTGTGCGGGTCTGCAGAATGTAAAGCCTTCCCTCTTCAATGGTAAACTCGATGTCCTGCATATCACGGTAGTGTTCTTCCAGCTTGTGTCTGAGATCAAGCAGCCCCTGGTAGGATGTTTCGTCCTGTTCACCCAGGGTTGCTATTGGAAGCGGAGTTCTGATACCGGCCACTACATCTTCACCCTGAGCATCCATGAGATACTCGCCATAGAACACATTCTCTCCGCTTGCCGGATCGCGGGTGAAGCACACACCAGTTCCGGAGCTTCTGCCCATGTTGCCGAAAACCATTGCCTGTACATTAACTGCAGTACCGATAAGACCCCTTATCTCGTTGATCTCGCGGTACCTGATCGCCCTGGGATTGTTCCAACTGCTGAATACGGCATCTATGGATAACCTCAGCTGCTCCCACGGGTCAGAAGGAAAATCGCTTCCTATGGCGCTGCGGTATATCTCTCTGTACAGCGCAACTACCTTTTTCAGGTCTTCAAGCTCAAGTTCCGTGTCAAGCTTAACACCCTTTTCATTCTTAACGGTCTGGAGCGCACGCTCAAAATCATGGTGAGGTATGTTCATTACAACATCACCGAACATCTGCATGAATCTTCTGTACGAATCCCAGGCAAACCTCGGGTTGCCACTTCGCGCGGCAATTCCCTGAAGAGTGTCTTCGTTAAGCCCCAGATTAAGAACCGTATCCATCATCCCGGGCATGGAAATAGCAGCACCGCTTCTTACTGAAACTAGCAGAGGATCTGTACTGTCTCCAAACTTCTTTCCCAGCTCTTCTTCAAGCAGGCGGATACCTGCTTTTACCTGCTCGTTAAGCCCTTCAGGCCATGCTGCACCGGCTCTGTTGAACACATCACATGTTTCAGTTGTAATTGTAAAGCCCGGAGGAACAGGCATACCGATTTTAGTCATCTCTGCGAGATTGGCACCTTTCCCTCCAAGAAGTTCTTTCATTGATCGATCACCGTCAGTTTTTGCAGAACCAAAATTGTAAACGTATTTGCTTTTCATTTTTGTCCGTTTCTTCCTGTTTAACCATACGCTGAATAGAGCTGTATTACTAAATTACATCAATGCCAGAAACGGGCAGCTCGCAGAGAAATACCCGGCAGGAGCAAACCCACGATGCTAATATAACAAGCCAACAAAATAATGTGGTTATTTTCTGTAACCTTTTTTACGCCAGATATATGCAACAAATTCTTCAATCTCACGGCGTTGAACTTCATCAACAGGAGAAACTCTTTGAAAAACCCACGCAGCAGCATCTGAAGCGTTTTCAAATTCGTTGCTGCCGGAGCCCAGTTCCGCCAGTATTTCTGCTATTTCATCCATCCGCGTATCACGAAGCAGATCCGATCCCTCGCTGGCAAGCTGCTCTAGAAGCCTGGCTGGAGGAAGGCTAACAGACTTTTTCAATATCTGATAGTGCTCGCGAAGTTGAGATACCGAAACACCGTACTCTCCTGCGAGCTGTTCCTGTGTGAAATGAGGTCCGCCTCTGGTAACAGCGTACTCCAGTGCTGCTGCCCAGGTCTCCGGCTTCCGCCCCGCCGGTGTGTTCGACGCACAGAACCTGCTCCATGTCTCAGCGGCGGAATTTGCAATCTCCGGGGAATAGCCGTGAAGCCCCAGCATTCCAGCGGTCATTCCTGGTACAACCTCAGAAAGCGGGAGAAGGTCACTTTCTATGGCACTTCGCCTCATCTGAACTCTGAGAGCTTCAATTCGAAGAAGACTGTGCTCGATCTTCTCATCGTAGGGTGCCAGTTCCCTGGCCTGAAGAAGCAGGTGAAGGCTTTCCTCCAGTTTGTCTCTTTTTGCTTCCAGCAGGGCAAGGTACGTAAGGGTTGACGCCACACGGTAGCGTTCTCTTCTGGCAACAGACAACAGAATTCTCTCTGCCTCGTTATCACGGTGAAGCATCAGAAGAACAAGCCCTTTTTTCCTGCTTGCGTCTGCATCCCGGGGATACAGTTTAAGATATGACTCCAGAGATTCCAGAGAAGTTTCAAACATATCCAGTTTCAGAAAAACATCCGCCGCCAGAAGAAGTGCTGCAGCCCCTGGAATACCGTACCATTTGAAGCTGGAAAGCATTCTGGCTGCAATATCCACTTCTCCTCTGTCCAGTTTCATGCTGCACAGTTCAAGAACCGCAAGATTTTCATCGGGAGTGTTCTTTACAGAGGAATCCTCCAGAAGCCTTTCAAGGCTTTCCCGGGCCTTATCTCTGTCACCGCTGGATCTGGCCTCTTCAACCTGCTTCCACAACCAGCTTATTTTGCGGTCTTCCATAAGTCTCCCCGGATTGTATCAGTTTACCGTTGCCAGAACCCCTGTCACCAAAGACGACTGTTCAAACAGACCACCTTCTGTTTCCGCCTCAATGGTGTAAATGTAAGCACCTGAAGCCGGAATGTCACCATCGGCATCAAGGCCGTTCCACAACACCTGATTGTATCCCTGAACACACTGTGCCGGGATCCGACGGATACACCTGCCGGCAGTTGTATAGATTGAAACAGTTACGAAAGCATTGGAAGATACGGTAAAGCTGAAACACCTCTGCCCTGTTCCAGGATTGGGGTATACCACGTACTGCTCTATTGCGACTTCACTCTCATCGGTAGACTTCACGTACATGCTGTCACGCGAGAGATTACCAACCCCGTCCATGGCCTGAAGTATGAACAGGTGTTCGCCAGACTCCAGCTCAGACACTGTGTACTCCAGCTGACCTGTGGTTGTTGAACCGGTGTTGTAGGTAAAGGAATCGCTGAGATCGAACTCATCTCCGTCCACAAACAGCTGTATACTCCTGCCCGTTCCGCCCAGAAACATAATCCCGCTGGAATCAGACAATTCCGCGTCAAGCGCGCCCTCGCCGGTTATCACAGGTTCTTCAACACCTGCCTGCCCACGAATCCACATGGATATGTCCGGACCTTTGAAATCCGAGGAAACATCTCCCTCAACAAGAACCATGGGAGCATCGGCGCCCAGTTCAACGCCTCCTGGCACAACAGCAGCACAATCCACCCTGGCAAGCTGCCCGGTATTGCAGTTGGCCGGAACAATACACTCGGCAGAAAACTCTCCGCTTGAAACTGCAGCTCTTCCCCGCCAGGCTGTTCCACCCTGATGGTAGTAGTTTATAACGCCGCCGGAAAGCATGGTGTAACTGGCAGGAATATCTGATTCTGTAATTTCAATCAGCGCAAGCCCATCGGGAGAATTACCGGAGCCTGAAACAGTATTCAGCTCACCGGATCTTATTGTGTCTCCATGAAGTTCAACATCAAGATCAACTCTTGACCCGGACAAAACGAGATCCGGCAAACCCAGCAGCACATAGTAGACTGTGTTTGCCTTGTAAGCCTGTAGTTTTCCCGTCCAGAAAGAATATCCGATTGAACTTCCCTCACCTGTAACAAATGGAACCAGAGCCCTGGCGTAACTCATATTCTGGGGAGATGTGGTTCCCCCAGTGGCGCCGATTGAGGCAATCGCCCCGCCTGCCGGATGATAGACCAGTTTTTCACTTATACAGTCTACTCCAGGAACAAAAAACCTGGAAACATCGCAGGATAAAAACATGGCAAGGGGCAGCCGGGCACCATTGGTAAGAGACGCCGGATCTTCACTCTGCATTACTTCCTCGTGAGCAATGAGATTTGCCGAGCCATGGCCGAAGTACAGCATCGCCCCCATACCACTGTTCCAGAGCTGTATGAAATCTTCTCTCGCATCAGGCTTATCTGGGTGAACACCTCCCGATACAGTACCAGAAGGCCACGGATATTCAATAAGGTAAAATTTCTCGGGCTTTGCGTAGTAAGGAAGATAGCTGTAGCATATCTCTTCCATGTCATCTGTGTGAACTCTCTCTGCTGTAGAGCTTTCTCTTCCTCCCCATTCATCGTCGGCGAACAGAACAAATCGGCTGCTCCACGCCCCGTCAGCCTGCCCTGTGAGATAGAGTGCACTTTTAGCACTTATCGCCCCCAGACTGGAAGAGTTACCTGCCGGTATTCTGGCAACCGGGATTTCTGGAAGAACTGCAGACTGGTGAACCTCTGCAAACCAGTCTTCTTCTGCCCAGGAAGGATAGTGCGCTCCTCCCCCCGCAAATATCATCGCAGGAACAAGATCAGGAAGTGTGGTTGAGTACCCCAGGGGGTCGTAGTGAGCATCCCCTGCCAGAATCACGGTACTCAGAGGTGCTGCCCACGAATCTATTCCCCACCGAACCGCAGATCTGATCGCTCCCGGGTCTTTTACTCCCTGCCCAAACTCATCATATATCTCACTTGTGGTTGCAGTTACAACAGAAAGGCCCATGCTTTCCATAACAGCCTCAAGCCCTGCCGCGTCATCGGCAAATACGTCTGGCACTACTAGAAGCCGGTCTCCTGAATCAACTGTACCCACCAATCTTCCAGGAGATGAAGATCTGATTGAATCTGGGGAAAGCCACTGGTTATCGCCAACAACCATAACAGATGTGGAATCGTTTGTTTCAAGGGAAAAATTCAGTGAACCGGAAGACTGCTGGGTACCTGTGATAAACCTGGGATTCATCAGATCGGATACATCGAACGCTTCACTGCTTCCGGCAAAACTGAAGTTGTGTCTTCCTGTACTGCCCGAAAGGAAAACCCGTCTTTGAGAAGCTACTGTTGAAACCGGATAAGTCAGCTCAAGATAGTCAAGATAAAAGCGAGCATCTGGATCGGAAGACGAGAAGTTGATCTGAAGCTGGTTGATACCTGCAATACTGACATTCTCGAACAGCACCTTCTTTGCGCCTGAGCCACTGAGTTCAACAGAACCTCCTCCCGGAAGAGTAACAGTGTAGTCAGATGATTCCGACACGGCAAAAGACATTGTGATATCGGCTGTGCCTGCCACATCCTGAAGGTTCAGAGGAACAGATGTGCTCTCGCCTGAATTGACCTTCTTCCAGAACCAGCCTGTTCTCGTTTCATACTGCGGCTTCCAGTAACCGCCATCCTCAAGATGTGTCGTGTACTCCACAGTACTGCCCCACTGGGGAGAACCATCCGGAGCCCCTGCCTCACCCTGCATTCTGGCCCCGGATTCACCACCCCATGTAAGCCAGTAAACTCTGTGAGACGCATACCGGTGATACAGCCATCTGAGATCTCCCCCGGAATACTCAAACCTGTTCAGTGCTCCAGCAAGAAATCGAACCCTGTCGGTACCGTTAAACACACCGTCTCCGTTAACATCATCAACAAGAACAGGTACCGGTGCAAGGGCGTGTTCCGTTTCAGGTAACTGATCAAACTGAGTACCAGGACCGGAGAACAGAGAAATCCCTGAAACAGGGGAACCGCTTACACTGCACCCGGCAGCTTCAAGCTCCGAGCATGTAACTGCGTAGGCACCTGTTTCCTGTATGGAAATTCTCGCCCATGGCTTTCCCCAGAAGGGGCTTGAAGCCCTTTCGCGGATAGACGGCCAGAACACATTTCCCTGGGCAATACCTGAAAGAAGATGGTTTTCAGGAATCCTTACTCCCGCGCTGCCGCCTGCCCAGCTGAGCGTAACTGTTACCGACTGTACAAACCCGGTTTCCGTAAAAGGATAGATATTAACCACAGCAACCTGAGTTCCCGCAAGGGGAAACACACCTTCCAGTTCTGCAGTTTCAACAGAGCAATCAACAGGTTCCACAGGAACCTCATGGGCTTCAAGACCGGAACCTTCAAGGACGCCTGCTCTTGGGATAACAATATCCCCGGAGCCTACGGAAACTTCCGCGCGGGCTTCTGTATAATCCAGATGTATTTCAACATCAGGAGGCACTGGAATGTACAGAGTTTTCACCGGATACAGCGGAGCACCAGGCTCGTTAAGATTTACTGTACCTTGAATGAAAGGAACACCTGCTGTATCTGTTGCAGGAGGATCAAAGCTGAATACACCGCTCCATGATGATGCAGCAACAACGGCAATTACAGTAAAAATAGTCATGTTCTCTTCCTAACTCTGTCAGGTAGCTCTGTTGTTGCATCCATCTTCGTCACGGGCTTACCACAAGAAGATCTGTAACGGATGAACTACCGGAACTGCCAGCAAAGCTTAACTTGTATACATAGGCTCCAGCAGCAATTGAATCCCCGTCTGTATCTTTTCCATTCCACATCAGCTGACCGGAACCGGCCTGTACAAATGTTCTTCCAGACCACACGGGTCTACCGGCAATGGTATACACAGTAGCTTCTACTGCTCCAGCGGACGACGTTGTAAAAAAGAACACTCTTGATCCTCTTACAGGATTGGGATAAACTCCTGTTTTTTCCAACAGCGGTGAATCACCTTGAAGAACATTGAATTCAAGAGTGCTCTCCCCTGTGTTCTTCATACCATCTCTTGCCACTACTCTAACCTGATGGAGACCCGGCAACAGGTCAGGTATGGAGTAATCGAGGGAACCAGTTGTGTAACTTCCCTGATCGTACGAAAAAAGGCTTGTGATATCTTCATAGCCGCCGTCTACAGAGCCTATGATAATGGAACCGGCATCGTCACCGAGAACGCAGATACCAGAACTGTCGGAAAGTACCGCATGCATCAGCGCATTCTGGTAAACTGACGGAATCCCACTGCCCTCGGAGCAGGGAAAACTCAGTTCTATGTTCGGCCCTGTTGTGTCATCAATATAGTTGCCGTTGTCAATCAGTGGGATCGGCCAGGAATAACCGGTTCCCAGCGTGTTTCCAGTTCTTCCAGTTGCATCAGTTCTGGCCAGATTGCCTGTATCGGCCTGAAGAGAAACAAAGAAATCAACACTGGCATTGCCATCAGGATCCGTTGAAAGAATACTGCTGTACACCTCGGAACCGTAGTGTAGATAGGGAATGAGACAATCATTGGACAAATTACTGACGTAAACCACCGTATCCGCACTCTCAGTACACCGGAACAGAAACGATGCCTCTTCAGGGAAAGATACATTAACAGTGTTTACTCTACCCCGTGTCAGGGTGTCTGCCGGCACTGCAGAATACCCCTGTGTCTCCACAGCAGGCAGGCGCACACCGCCATCTCCAAGAATGGCATACAGATAGTTATCGCTGTTTCCTATCTCAACCTGCGACAACCACAATGCCTCGGCTATGTTGAGCCCGTCATCATAAAGACGGGTAAGAAAGCGGGAAGATAAATGCCTGTTTTGGCCAGCATAACTTCCTCTGGTACAAGCAATAGTAGCGAAAGCCCCGCCTTCCGGATGAAAAAGAAGATGTTCTGCAAGACAATCACCGGCAGACAGATCAAAGTGACCGTTGGAACAGGAGAAAGAGTTGTACAGAAAGTATCTTGGAGCGTTGTTCAACTGGCTGACCATGATGGAAGCAAACAACTTTTCATGGGTCATCTGATCGTAGGAACCATGACCGGCAAACACCAGACAAGACATGCCCTGTTTCAGCAGCTCTACAAAGTCAGAAGAGGCTTCAGGTTTGTATGGATGTACTCCTTCAGAAGTTGTTCCAGATGGCCATGGATACTCTATTTCGTAGAGTTTAATGATATTCACCGATGAAGGAATAATGCTGTCTGCAAGATGCTCGCACATCTCCGTGTGAGAAACATCCTTTACGAATTGATTTTTGCCCCACTCATCATCAGCTGCCAGAAGAACGGTGTTGGCCCAAGGCCCCAGAACAGACGGATCTTCAAGAGTTGCTGCCTTCTGAGAAGCAATCAGAAGTTCATTAACTGTTGAAGCAGGTATTCTCGATACAGGAATTTCCGGGTCTTTCCCACCGGTATGGACGGTTGTGAAGTACGACTCCGTGCAAGAATCTGAACCGAGAATCACATTCACCGGTGCAGTGGTTTCGTGGCCGGTGACATAACCCAGAGGGTCACTAGATCCGTCCCCGATAAGAAGAAGAGCCTGTGGTGGATCAGACCACGTATCAAGAGCCCATCTTACCATTGACCGCACCGCTCCCGGATCGGAAACACCCTGCCCGAACTCATCGTACACCTCTCTGTACGTAACAACAAGCACAGACAGACCTCTAGCCTCATAAACTGACTGAAGAACAGCCAGACCGCCAGCCAGACATTCAGGAACTGTAATTATCACATCCGCAGGTTCAGAAACACCCAGTATTCTGCCCGGCTGTGCTGGCTCAATACGTACAGGGGAAAGGAAACGGTCTGGTTCCACTGTGAGGAATACTGCTGTTCCTCCCTCCACAACAGTAGAAAGGTACGCTTCATCGTCTGCAAGCGCCCAATCCGTCAACTCTACTGGATTGAATGGATCGCTGATATTGTAAATACGACAAGCAGATGAAACTGAACCTATGTGCATTGAATGAAGCCCGGTAGCATAGCCAGAGAGAACAACCGGATAACCTGCAGATTCAGACAGGCTCACTGGCAGCAGTATCTCCGCGTAGTTGAAGTAAGAAGATCCTCCCGGATAATCACACCAGACCTTAAGCAGATTTCCACCCTGTTTAACATGGATGCTCTGCAGTGTAAAGTATTCCATTTTACTGCTGCCAACTGTATCCTTTGCAATGGTATCCAGTATTACAACACCTTCCAGTTCAGCCTGTACTTCATGGATCATAGGATAAACTCCCTCGCTACTGTTAATAATAGAGAGCCTTACAGTAGCTACATCCGAGGAACGGGGAACGCTGAGATAAAAGTATGCAGCAAAACTGCCTCTGAGATAGTCCCACACCCACCCCGTTCTGTTTTCGAAATACTCCCAGAATACTTCCTGTTCAAATCCGAAAGCAGACACACCTTGTTGTATCTCTGACCCGCCGGAAGGAGAAGCTGCAGACCGGGCAATTCTTGCTCCATGATCGTCCCCCCATGTAAGCCAGTAGGTATTCGCGGTATCAAAACGGTGCGATGATCTGTAAAGCGAGTCTGAAGTGAAGTTCCAGTGCCAGAGATCCTGCCCGTAAAAAACAAGAGAATCTGCCAGGTCAAACACTCCATCTCCCCCGTCAAATACAGTAGCAGCAACTGGAAAAAGCTGATGCTCCTGCCCGGGATCAGCAGGATCAAACATCGTACCCGGCCCGGAGAACAGAGCCAGGCTGGCAGAAGAAACACCGGTAACAGCGCACCCGGACAGCTCAAGCTCTTCGCAGGTAACAGAATAAAAACCAGTATTATTAACACTTAACCTAGCCCATGGCTTTCCCCAGAATGGGCTTTCCTGTGACCTGTGTGAAGCAGGCCACCATGTTTCCGCATCTGGACACAGAACCTGAAGAAGTGTGCCTTCAACAGGTCTTCCCCTGGATGTCTCTTGAAAAGACACAGAGTAACTGATCTGTTTTGCATACGTAACAGGAGTTCCATAACAAAATGGAGAAATCACTACCCTTGCAACAGTTGTACCAAGAAGATGAACTACCTCAAGCGACACAGGCGTATGTTCGCGCGGAAACTGAACAGCATGAAAAGATTGTGTGGTCTGCAGACCGTTGCCGGAGAAAACAGGAGCCGAGGCTATGGCCAGAGATCTGTCCCACCCTGTGGTGCCAGTGGAACCAACTGTCCACTCCAGGTGTGGCTCTGATTCCGGAGGTACTGGAAAGAAACGAACAGAACAGGGAAGAGGAGCCCTTCCTTCCGCTTCAACAGTGTAAAAACCAGGCACCATTATGGTATGTAACCCATCGGCATCTACAAGATACGGGTTTCCAACATCTACTGTGGCAACATGTTCCAAAGCTGTAACCGCAAGAATCAACAGCAATCCAGACAGAATCATTCCCCCCTAATCTGTGTTGAGGCAGTTTTGATATATAATCAATACTCAAAGAGATGAATGGAGGTTCCACTGTCTAGTCTTTCCTGGAAACTTGCATGGCGCTATTTAAGGCGCCATCCGCAAAAAAACAAACTGGCTTTTGCCTCGGTTGTCAGTGCTGCAGGGGTAACACTGGGTGTGGCAGCTCTGGTGATAGTGATGAGTGTATTGGCCGGTCTGGCAGATTTTATAGGAAGAAGCGTCAAGGCTGTTGATGCACCTGTTGCCATTCTTTCGGCTGGCTCAAATCCTCTCCCTGATGATTCTGTGTTTGTTTCCAATCTGCTTCTGCTACCGGAAATCAGATCTGTTTCTCCCTTTATTGAGGGGGAGGCAGTGGCAAGAATGCCCTCCAGAGACACGGAAGCCGGATGTCTGGTTCGGGGCGTAACTGAACAGAGCTTTCTAGAGAGCGGCCTTGATACCATGCTTATATGGGGAAACTCGCCTGTTGTTAACAGCAACGATCTTCCCGGAGCGGTTATGGGTGTATATCTTTCCGAGGACTTCATGCACAGTGCAGGAGACACCATTCTTCTGTTCCCCCCTTCCGCCTTCTTCTCCAGCGGCAGAACAGGAATTGGAAGAGTGATACTTACAGGGGCAATCGAAACCGGTTTGCCGGTGAATGATAGAAAAATAGTTTACATCCCTCTGAAAACTGCCTCCCGGATGTTTCTTCCCGGCGGAGGGTATACAGGTCTGTTCATTGAACCAGAGCAGGGCTTCACACAAGACCAGACGATAGAAGCTTTGAGGCAAACTGTTCCGGAATCCATGATTGTACTCACCTGGCAGCAAAGAAATCCCGCTCTCTATGCCAGCCTTAAACTTGAGAGTCTCGGTGCCTTTGCAGCCATTTTGTTGATAACTCTGGTTGCCTCTTTTAACATAACCGGAACAATTGCAAGAAGTGTGGTTGAAAGAAGGCGGGATATTGCAGTTCTTAAAGCCATGGGAGCAAGCGGAAAACTTGTTATGAAGGTTTTCCTCTGGGAAGGTCTTCTTGTAGGCTTCACCGGTGCCCTGTCCGGTATTCTTCTCGGGCTTGCAGGCTGCTGGCTTATCAGCTCCACCGGCATCATTCAACTACCGGATGTATACTCTTTCCATGAATCATTTCCAATGAAAGTTTCCTTCGGTGAAGTTTTTACTGCCGGCGCTGTGGCTGTTCTTATCAGCCTTGCTGCTGCGATGATACCTGCTGCCAGAGCTTCCAGGCAGGAACCTGCCAGAGGGCTCCGACAGTGACAATTCTGCTGATGCTTCTGGGGTTTTCTATTTCCCCCGCTGATTCTGCAAGGGCTTTGATCTCAATTCGCAGTATTCCTGAGGCTGCTGTTTACTACTCGCAGATGGCCGCTGCGGAAGATGGTAGACGCATGGTTGAATTCGCCCGTGTTCTGGAAGCTTCGGGAAGGTTTCTGGAAGCATATCGTGTGTATGGGCTGGCCCTTGGAAACAGCTCCAGCCAGAGCACATCCAGATGGCTGATCAACCGGAGGCTGGGGGTGTCTCCACTAGACACGACCCTGGTGATCACTGCATCGATAACCAACACAGGAAACACCGCAGCCTGGAGTATACAGGTGATAATTCCCATGCCTGTATCACATCCTCCTTTCCAAAATCTTACCATTCTTTCAAACGATTTCACTCCATCCAATGGCCTTCTTTCCGCAAGAATTCCTGTTATCGCGCCAGGGCAGACCATCGAGCTCTCCGTAACGGTAAACATCACTCAGCAGCCCGGTTCCATGAGGCCGATAACTGAACAGATAACAGACGAAACCATTGCGTGGATAGCACAGACAATTCAGTCGATGGATATACCCGAAACACTGCCAGGCCCATGCATACCCATGAGTGAAGAAATGGCCCGGCTTGCCGCAGAAGAAATCGGCCTTGCCATGGATGTAGAAGGTGGGCTGATACTGGACACCGAAGGATGTGTTTTCCACGCGTGGAATGTTATTACAGAGCACAATATCAGAATAGATCCGCTGCTGTTTAAAGACGATTCACTGTTGTCTATCGCTCACAACCCGGCAGATGTTGTTCCACTGTGGGATATGGGAACAACCGACGGCTACGAACTGAATTTACTTTACAAAAACCCTGACTACAAGCTATCCGGCACAATGACCGCAGCTGCCATATAGGTTCTGGAAGGAAAACATGAAGATATACCTCGATTGCTACCCATGCTTTCTCAGGCAGGCCCTGAGTGCTTCCAGAAGGGCTGGAGGAGGCGAACACCAGCAGCTTGCTGTTCTAAAGAAAACCATGACAATTCTAGACAGACTTGATACAGGGGCAAACCCTCCGGAAATAGCGAGGCTGGTTCACAATGCAGTAAAACAGGAAATCTCTTCTACAGACCCCTACAGAGAAGCAAAACTCGAAAGCACAAAACAGGCACTGACACTGCTGCCTGATATCCGCCAGCTGATAAGCAATTCAGAAAACCCCATAGACACTGCTATCAGGCTGGCAATTGCTGGAAACATCATGGATCTCGGTGTGGTCGAGAACTTCGGTGACCTTAAGCAGACCATTGGCAGAGTGCTTGTGCAGCCATTTGCCATAGACCATACACACAAGCTCAAGGAGATGATTTCCAGTGCCGATCACCTGCTGTACCTCGGAGACAACGCAGGAGAAACTGTGTTCGACAGGGCTCTGATTGAAACAATAGATATTCCGGTTGTCTACGGTGTGAGGGGCTTTCCAGTACTCAACGATGCCACCAGGCGTGATGCTGTGGAAGCAGGCATAGACACCGTTGCCACCATACTGTCAAATGGCAGCGATGCCCCGGGCACGATTGTCGAACTGTGTTCGAATCAATTCGCTGAAGTTTTCAGAAAGGCACCTGTTGTAATAGCGAAAGGACAGGGTAACTACGAATCTCTGAGCACTGCCGGCAGCCATGTGTTCTGCCTTCTTCAAGTTAAATGCCCGGTTATTGCTGAAGATATAGGTGCTTCTGTGGGCAGTATTGTCTGTCGCCGCTCTGCTGTCAGTTCTTCAGGGTAAAGTGGTCATACCCCCGCAAAAGCAATTCTGTATCCCTGCCCCTGTTTTTAAGAACAAACCCTTTGCCCTCTGTGGCCAAGCCAATCCTGTAAAAACCCCTGCCTGGTGTGGGTGAGTTACTATGCAGAGCAAACAACAGCTCAAAATCTTCCCCTGCACTGCAGGCTTCAACAGGTCTGTTCAGCGAAAATGGTACAACCGGTACCTGTTCAAGCTCCACTGTGATACGAACACCGCTCTCTCGCGCCAGATGAGCACACTCAGAAAACAGCCCGTCGGAAATATCTATAGCCGCCTCGACCCCCTGGCTCCTGAGCAGCGGTACTGCATCAAACCTTGCAACAGGCGACAGGAACAACTCTGTCTGTTTTTTTTCAACAAGTGAAAGCTGCCGCTTCCTGCCTTGCTCCAGAAGCTCCGGTGAATTCAGGGATCTTCCAAGCGGGCCTGTTACCCACAGGGTATCACCTGGTATTACTGCTGTTCTGAGAAAAGGCTTTTCGCTTCCACATTCACCAATTGCTGTAAGAGTAACTCCAAAAACAGAACCCTTTACTGTTTCTCCTCCGACAACAGGGCAGTCTGTCCTTGACGTCAGTCCACTGTAGAAATTCAGGATCCAGTCAAGCTCCATGTCCGGAGGAACAACTACAGAAGAGAGAACACTCCTGGGTTCACCACCCATGGCAGCTATATCGGAAAGGGTGGCTTCAAGAAGCCTTGCTGCTGTTTTTTCAGGGGTGGTCCACCACCGGTAAAAATGTGTACCCTCAAAGAATGAGTCTGTTGTAACAACAGGTGTTTCAAGGGAAGCAAGCACAGCAGCGTCATCACCTGCCGCCTGCATGGGAAACCGCTCTCTCAGTGCCCGTATAAAACCGTGTTCTCCAACATCGCGAAGCAGTTTCATGGCCTTCTAAGAATCACTTCCAGCTGCGAAAGCCTTACAGCCGGCGCGACATCAGGCGTGGTCATTATACCGATGGGATCACCGCAGCTGCACTGCTTTGGCTGATTCCCGCTTAGCAGAAGAAGGGCTTCTCCCAGTACTTTTCCTGCCATTGCCACATTGTCTTTTGCCACTTCCATTACCATTTCAACTGTAACATCCACCTCCGACTGATGCCAGCAGTCGTAATCGGTACTCATTGCAAGTGTACCGTAGCAAATACCGGCTTCCCTTGCCAGCTTTGCCTCGGGCAGTGTTGTCATTCCAATAATATCCCACCCCTGCGCCCTGTAGAATTCACTTTCCGCTCTGGTGCTGAAGGCAGGGCCTTCCATAACCACCATGGTGCCACCATCGTGAACCACAGCCCCGGCCTTTGCGGCGGCCTTCACAAGAGTACTTCTCAGATCAGAACAGTAAGGATCACCAAAGGGGGCATGGCCTACAACGCCTTTCCCAAAAAAACCGGATTTTCTAATTCCTTTGGTGCGATCAAACAGCTGATCCGGAACCACGAAATGCCTGGGTTCTATCTCTTCGCGAAGGCTGCCCACTGCGTTAAAACTTATCAGCGTGTCTACTCCGACACTTTTAAAAGCATAGATGTTTGCCGCGTAGGGAACCTCTGAAGGTGTGTAGATATGCCCCTTTCCATGTCTTGGAATAAACGCCACATCCAGACCGTGAAGATTTCCAAAGGTGACCTCTGCGGAAGGGTCTCCAAAGGGGGTTTCAATTTTCCTGCTGCTCTGTATCTCCACTCCCGGAATAGAATAAACTCCGCTTCCACCTATGATACCAACCATATGAGACATGAGGTTTCCTTTCTTGTGTACTTCAGTCATCAATCATAAGGTGGAACCGTTAATCGGCAAAGAACACCTTCCGCTGAGATGCCGTGCACTTCAAAACTATGCCTGTTCCAATCTGGCTTTCAACAGAGCAGAGACTGCTCCGGTGTGGTGTCCGGCACAGCTTTTTGCATTATCTTTCGCCCTGACCCTCCGGAAAGGACACAGATTTGGTAAGAATACTGGGCATGAAGTTTTCCGATCTCGAAAGCTGGCTGGTTGATGAACTGCACCAGAAGCCTTTCAGAGCAAAACAGCTGTTCACATGGCTTCACCACAGAAGGGTAACATCTTTCCGCGAGATGACTGATCTCTCTCTGAGGTTCCGCAGTATTCTGGAATCATCCGCTGTTATCACCCACCCGGAACAGGCAGACAGCACCGCGTCTGAAGACGGAACAGTTAAATTCCTGCTTGACCTTCCTTCAGGACCAGCGGAAACAGTGCTGATTCCGGAACCTCCCCGCTTTACAGTGTGCCTTTCCACCCAGTACGGATGCCGCATGGGATGCAGATTCTGTATGACAGGCATGGCAGGTTTCCACGGCAACATGACAACAGATGAAATTATTTCGCAGTTGTACACAGTTGCCGCAAACTCAAAGAACAGGATAAGCAATGTTGTTCTTATGGGAATGGGTGAACCAATGGACAACTGGAACGCAGTCAGAAACGCCCTTGAAATAATAAGTGACGACAGAGGCATCTGTATCGGCCAGCGAAAGATAACCGTGTCTACAGTGGGCATTCCCGGGGGAATCAGGAAACTGGTGGATATGGAAAAACAATACGGCCTTGCGGTGTCTCTTCACAGTGCCGTTCCTGAGACAAGAGAAATGCTGATCCCTTCAGCAAAAGCTATCAGTCTTTCACAGCTGAAGCAGGATATGCTGAAGTACACAGGAACAACAGGAAGAAGAGTTACCCTTGAGTACTGTCTTATAGAAGGAGCGAACGACTCCCTTAAGGAAGCCGCTGCTCTTGCAGACTATTCAAAAGGCCTTCCATGTAAAATCAACCTGCTTGTTTACAACGCTGTTCCTGACCTTGAATGGCACCAACCTTCAGAGCAGACAACACAGAAGTTCATAGACTACCTCTACCCCAGATGCCAGGCTGTTACCCTCCGCCGCTCACGAGGAGGCGAAGTCGCCGGAGCATGCGGTCAGCTGGGTGCGTCTGTACTTAAAAAATAAGGCTGCCCTGTATTTTTATCCCGGAGAGATCACTGTCTGCTTCTCCGGCAAGACTGCCTCCAACGGGAATCCAGTCTCCACCTATTGTGATATCGAAGAATGTGTTTTCGCCAACTTTCAACCTGGTCCCAACATGTACACCAACAATGGCACCACCGGTACTTGTAGATTCTTCAGCATTTGAGAAACCATCTGCCACAGAATCCCATGCAACTATTCCGCCTGCGCTGAAGCCGTAAAACGGTTCCAGCCCGCGAGCCCCGGCGTAGGGCCTGTAGAACGGGTATTCTCTGTAAGCAATGTTCAGCATAACCGATGTTATTCCATCGAAATGTGCATTGCCCGAGCCGCAGCTCCCGTATCCAACAGAAAGACGGAACTGGTTTCCCTGTGACATGGGAGTTTCTGCACCCACAGCAAAAACAGGACCAACCTCAAGCTTGTTGCCATCGTTCATAAGCCCGGGCATCCATACCCCGGCGCCCAGAAGAAAGCTCATACTGTCACGGGGGGGATCAACCTCCTGGGCAGCTGCCACTGCAGCAACAATCAGTAAGAACATAAATACGGTTTTCATGAATCCTCCTAGTTTTCTATTCCGGTTCTGGCCGCCAGTTTTTCGGTGTTGTAGTAGTGCTTGATTTCCATCATCTCTGTAACAAGATCAGCAGCTTCAATCACAGCTTCACCGGCATACCTGCCGGTAAACACCATCTCTACACTATCCGGCCTTGCATCTGCAAGTTCCAGAACCTTTCCTTCACTGAGCAGCCCCATGTATACGGCAACGCATATCTCATCTGCTATTATCATATGGTATTCACCACTGAGCATGGCCGCTGAAACAGCGGCAAGCCCCTTCTCCGCCAGCTGAATATCCACGGCAGACGGTTTCTCTCCGGGAAGAATGAATTCCGGAGTACCGAACTGTTCCATTGTTATCTCTGGGAACCTGCCCGGCAGGCACAGTTCAGAGTAATCCTGCCCTTTAAGAAACTGACCGATGTAAACATTCATTCCAGAGCACGCCGCCCTGACAGCCAGCCCCAATGACGCTGTGGTTTTTCCTTTGCCGTTACCTGTGTAAACCTGCAGCCTGCCTGTGTTCTTCACAGCTGATCCTCCATTAATCCACAACCACATGGGAATTGAAAAGCTCTCTGTAATCCGCCCACTTCTTCGTGTCCCAGTGCAGATCCGCCGTGAGACAATCGGCAGCGGCAATTCCCATTTCCATAGTATGATGCGTGTTGTCGTGTACAAACATACCCTGCCGTCCGTAAGAAACCATCCGGCTGTATCCTTTCAGAAACTCCTCCACTTTGCTGAGATTCCTGGAAAATGCATGGTCGTACACAGGGTATATGTTCTTCTTTCTTTTCACAAAAAAGCTTGATACCTCCGGTTCGGGAAGATCCGTTTTAGCCAGGTCATCAAGAACCAGCTTCATAATGCCATCATCATCAAGGGACCATACATCATCGCCTTCTGAACACGGAATCTCGAAGCACAGCCCTGTTCTGCCCTGAGGTTCATCTGCAGTACTGTAGTTCCGCGGCTCTGAAAGCCTTGAAAAACAGGTATCAAGACCGGGAAAGTAGTGCGCATCATAAGGTGTATACTGGGATTTGTGTACTTCCACAAAGCAGAACACCATTGACCGGTATGACAAACCGCCAGCAGCAGCTTCAACCACACAGGACGGCGGAGTCGGATCAAGAAGCCCTGCGAGATCATCCACCGGTATGGTGGAAAATATAAAGTTGGTTTCAATTTCCTCTCCTCCGGCTGTAACAACGGTTCCATGGTGTTTTTCCGAGGGAGGAATAACTGAAACTACTTCTGTGTCAAGTACAATTTTCCCCCCGAGGTCAGCAACTGCATCGGCCGCCTTCGAGGCAATCTGGCCGAATCCGTTCGCCGGATAGTAAAAATACCCGCTGCTCCCGGAAGAGCCGCTCACAGAAGAAAGAATCTTCTTTATCATTTTTCCGATACTTGAAGAGGCAATTCTCTTTTTTGCCTGTACAGGAGACAGCTCCGCCGGAGAAAGACCCCAGAGCTTCTCTGCATAAGGGAAATAAAACCTTTCGCTTATGGTTTTTCCAAGACCGCTTCTTAGCGTATCCTCAAACGAAATCCCCTGGCTTCTGCCTGGGAACACAGAAGTCAATGAATCAAGAACAACACCGAATGAAAAAGAAAACGGAAGATGGAAGACCAGATCCACAGGCTTCAAAGGAAACGAAATAAACCGTTCCTCCAGCCAGATTCTTCCGTTGCGCGGTCTCTTCAGGAGGTCATCACCCAGAAGACTACTGATTCTGCCCATAAGACTTGAGCTGGTCGCAGGGTGCAGCCGGTGGCTGCCGTAGTCAAAAACAAGGTCTCTGTATCTGAAACTTCCGGTAATCCCCCCTGGAGAACTTTCTTTCTCGAGCACAGTTACTTCAATTTCACTGTGTTTTTCCAGAAGGGAAAGTGCAGCCCACAATCCAGCAGGCCCTGCTCCAAGAACAGTTACACGGCGCTTCACCGGCGAACAACCCCGGGATTGATATAGCTTTTGTAGTTGGTGGAAGCTATGTACAGATCGTACCACATCATGTAATTCAGAATACCCCACAGAGCCCTGCCGTGATCAACTTCATGCCTGTCATGCTGCTGCCACAGCTTCTCAACACCTGCCCCGTTGAACAAACCTGTACTGTTCAGTCTTGACGGTTTCAAATACTCCATAGCAATGTCGCGCAGCTCGCTTCTCAACCACCTGGAATAGGGCATTTCAAGGCCCACCTTCTTCTTGTTTACAATGCTTTCAGGCAGCAGGTCTTTCATGGAATGCCTGAGCAGATGTTTCCTTCGTGTTCCCGGATATTTCACTACGGCTGGAACAGAAGCGAGAAAACGAAACAGCTCAACATCGGTAAATGGAACCCGGGCTTCTATCGAATGTGCCATGGTCATTCGGTCATTCTTGATCATCAGGTCATGGGGAAGATGACACTGTGTATCGATGCACAGCAGTCTGTTGAGGTCAGATTGTGTTTTACAGTTACTGAAAATATCTGAGAAGTAGTGTGAAGACTCTCCGAATTCTGAGAAACGCCCGGGGGCACTCAGCACCTGCAGCTTGGCATCTTCAGTAAGAACAACACGCCAGAAAAAGTGTGACCCTGGAACATCATACTCCGCTCCCCGAACAAACCTTTTGGCCTTGAATTCAAAACTCAGTTTCCTGTGTGAAACAGGAAGCCTTGATACAATACAGTCGATTCCGTGCCGCACAAAAGACGGGGCAATTCTTCTGTAGAGTTTTCTGACCTTGTACGCGGCATGGGTATCGTAACCGGAGTAAACCTCGTCTCCCGCCTCCCCGGAAAGCAAAACCGTAACATGCTTCGAGGCCTCTTCCGCCAGCAGCCATGTTGGTATTGCAGAACCGTCTCCGTAGGGTTCATCAATATGAGCAAGATACCCGGGAAGAAGATCTGCCACAGCACGCGGTGTAACCTGAATACTGTGATGTACTGTTCCCACCGAATCTGCAACGATCTTCGCATACTCTGACTCGTCAAAACTGCTGTCATTGAATCCTATGGAAAAAGTGTGAAAATTGCTTCTGCCCCTGACTTCCGCCATAAGAGCTGTAAGTGCACTGGAATCCATACCGCCGGACAGCATAACCCCCACTGGCACATCAGCAACAAGCCTGCGCTCAACAGCCCTCTCAAGAAGCTCCCTGCTGTGTACAGATGCATACTCTGAAGTAACAGATGTGTCTTCAGTGTAATCGTAGTTAAAAAAACGGTGCTCCTGCTTTTCGCCGGTTTCCCAGTCAATCCACATGGCTCTTCCCGGCAGCAGTTCGTGTATGTCTCTGAAGGGAGTTAAAGAATCAGGTACATAGTTGTACGAAAGGTAGTGATACAGAGCCTCCGTCGATGGCTTCCTCTGTACTCCCTCCACTTCCAGAAGCGACTTTATCTCTGAGGCAAACCAGAAGCCACTGTTCGTTGATGTGTAAAACATGGGCTTTATTCCGAAGGGATCCCTGGCCAGAAGAAGCTTTTTTCGTGTGTCATCCCACAACGCAATGGAATACATTCCGTTAAGCTCTTTAAGAAAGCTATCTCCCAGTTCCTCGTAAAGATGTACAAGCACCTCTGTGTCTGTGGCAGATCTGAACACATGACCACGGGAATCAAGATCGTACCGCTTTCGAAGCTCACGATAATTGTATACCTCTCCGTTGTAAACAATCCAGACGGAACCGTTTTCGTTGCTCATAGGCTGGTTTCCCCTGGAACTGAGATCAATAATACTGAGCCTGCGGTGAACAAGGCCGCACGGCCCTTTTACAGTTAAGCCCTGATTGTCGGGGCCTCTGTGCGCAATAACCGACCCCATGCGGTTGAGCATTTCAGTATCCTGAAACTCCCCCGGAGAAAACAGCAGACCGCCGGCAAACCCGCACATTAATCAGTTTTTCCTCTCGGCAATGTGGTCGGCAGCAAAACCCTTTTTAGCCAGAGCTTCAGCCACCATTCCAACAAGAAGTATCTGCAGAGATGCCAGCAGAAAGGCGATAGCAGTTGAGGAAACAACAGGCATAACCAGAAGGCTTGTACCTGTGCTGCCTGCAATACTGACAGCCATAACCACATCGTAAATCAACTTTAAAAAGCCAACAGAAAAACAGAATACAGCCACGGGAACAAATACTCTAAGTGGCTTAAACAATACAGACAGCCTCAGAACAAGCATTACAAACGCAAAAAAATCAACTGGGACAATCTTTGATTTCCCTGCTCGGTGGTAGTAGTTGATTGGCACGTATTCTACATTAAAACCGTCGCACATTGATGCCACTGTAATTGTTGAGGTAAAGGAAAAACCATTGGGATACAACCTGTAGTACCTGAAAGCCATCTCCTTCTTAAATACCCTCAAACCGGAATTGAGATCAGGAATAGGTCTTTCCACTATGTACTGGGCAAGCCGTCGGACAATCCACTTGAAAGGCTTTCTTATTGCCGGAACTGCCACATCGATACCGGTTCTGGCTCCAACCACCATGTCGGCACCGATCTCTTCCATCCTGCTCAAAAGAACGGGAATCATGTCAATTGGATAAGTTCCATCGGCATCGGCGATTACAACAGTATCAAATCTGGCTTTTGCAATACCTGTTTTAAGAGCAGCACCATAGCCCAGATTGCCGGAGTGGCTTACAACCCTTGCCCCTGCTAACTGTGCCAGAGCAGCTGTATCGTCAGTGGAGCCGTCGTCAACAAGAACAATCTCTCCTTCAATTCCTGGCTTTGCAAAAAGCTCCAGAATACTTTGAATCGTGTGTTCCACTGATTGTGACTCGTTAAAGGCAGGAACAACAACACTGACTTTAAACATTCTGCTCCAGACTGTATGATTCAGCAGAGAAAAACAAACAACGAAAGGGTCATTTTCAATCAACCAGACAAGCTTAACATATTATGTATTCAATTAAGAGCGGCAATATTGGCAAAGAAGCGGTGCATCCCACCGCCTGCAAATACCCGGCGCACCCAAGCAAAGGGGGACAGGTTTCCCTGCCCCCCTTTCTTCAAGTAATCTGCTCTAGCGAGTTCCGAGAATTGTGAACTCACTTCTTCTGTTAAGAGCCTTGTTCTCGGGTGTGGTATTGGGCGCTGCAGGTCTGTCTTCACCGTAACCAACGGTGGAGAGTGATGCTTCGCTTACACCCTTTGCTATAAGGTAATCTCTTACTGCACCGGCTCTGTTCTCAGCAAGTGCCTGGTTGTACTCTGCAGGTCCGTCAGAGTCAGTGTTTCCTGTTATCATTACAGCGATTCCAGGGTTGCCGATAAGCATCTCTGCAACTCTGTCTAGAATAACAGCAGCATCCGGGCGGATGTTGTATCTGTTAACATCGAAGTATACAATCTCGAAATTCAGTTCGACATTGAGCTGGAAGTCCTGAACAACAGATTCGCCCGAGATAACCTCAACCGTTCTCGACTGGTTTGTGTAACCTGCAGCAGAAGCTGTAAGGGTTCTTGTTCCGGCAGGACAGTCAAGTGAGTACTCACCGTTAACATCGGAGTTAGCCCTGGTATTTGCAGTAGCAGTAACAACAGCCTCGATTGCCTCACCTGTTCCTGCGTCTGTAACGGTTCCTGTTACAGTACCATCAACCGACTGCAGAACAAAATCCTTTGTTACATTCTGGCCACAGGGAACTTCAACTGTTTCGCTGGCTGAAACATAACCATCAGCTTCAACCAGGAATGTGTATGTGCCTTCGTCGAGCTGCGCTGTGTACATACCCGACGCAGCGTCTGTACCAACACTCTGTGCGTCAGAGCCTGGGAAACTGACTGTTGCAGCCAGTGTTTCGCCGGTGACAGCATCTTTAACTGTTCCGGAGAAAACCGAAGGATGCGCAGATGTATCTACCGTGTACATCAGATTAATTCCGAGACCATACTTGGGAGCGTAACCGTTGGGGAAGGGAGCGTATCGGGCTCTCTCTTCATCTGTCTGGTTTACACCCCGCTGGAAGTATCTGTGACCGAGATCGTTGTACTCTGGATCGAAAGAAGAAATACAGTACGAACCTGTAATATCCATGGCAAAGCCGGAATCAAATGTGAATCTGGCTCCGGGAGCAACCTGAATACAGTCATCAAACCGCTCGCCGTCACCCTCCTCAAATTCTCTGTTGAGGAAATGACGCCATTCAACTTCGGCAAACAGTGTTGTCTTGTTCATGGGGTATTCTATACCGGCTACGGCGTGAAGAACAGGATCCTCTACATCGATGTCAACTTCTTCGGTTGCAATAACGTTGTGAGAAGCATCAAATCTGCGATCAACAAAGGTAAAGTTCTGCTTGAAGTAATGATAACCAACATTGGTGTGAAGGGTAACAGCACCAAAGTCTTTTGTCGCGAGAAGATCGCCACCAAAGCTCATGCTGCCGGCGTTCATCATTGGTCTTCTGAGCTGGAACATGGGCTCATCTGTGTTCCAGAGGCCATCCCATTCGTCTCCGTTGTAAACGAAGTTGTTGTCGCCTCCATCATATATGGAAAACTCTGCCCATGGCATCACACTGAACCAGAAACTTTCCGCGTTGGGATTAAGTGCAAACTTAAGGAAAAGACCAGCCTCGCTGAAACCGTCATCTCCGTTCCAGTCGCCGGTTGTGTCAAGCCTGTTTCCAACATCTTCTCTTTTTACCTGATTTAAAAGATATGATACTCTTGCTCCTAATTCGAATGAATTGCTTACACCGTAACCCAGGGTGAGGTATCCGGTTCCGCTGTATTCAGTATCTGTGATTTCAACAGTATCCGATGCCAGCACTCCTGTTCTGGCATCAGGTGAAAGGCCAAGAAACGAGAAGAGCCCTATCGAAAGAAGACCCCGCTCGGCCGGCCTTGCATCCACAGCTCTGTTCAGACCTCTGAGGCCCGAATACGAAGGCAGAGCGAATGCTGAGCCCGCTGCAAACCCAAGTAACAAAAGAACGACAAAAATCTTTCTCATAATTCCCTCCGATTCTGTGATATGAAATAGAAAGCCATCCAGACTTTCACCATCGGGTAAAATACTATGTAATCCACAAAAATGAAACCCGCACAGAAAACAAGGAACTCCACTGATCGCAAACTGTGCATAATCGCCTGTAACCAGGAAAGCCTGCGGCAAACCACCGCAGGCTTCTTCCGTGAGCTACAAACCAGGACACTGGGAAGCTATATCGTCACTTATATTCTGGTTCCCATAGGCTTTGCGGAAATAAGCGGCAAACTCTCCGGCAAGTTTGCGTGCCCTTGCTTCGTACTCTGCCCTGTTCTTCCATGTGTTTCCCGGATCGAGAATTGAACTGTCCTCAATACCGGGGCAGGACAGAGGAACCATCACTTTGAAAAACGGATCTGTTTTCATCTCGGACTGTTCTATTTCACCGGACAGACAGGCCTCCACCATTTTTCTTGTTAGGGGAAGATCCATTCTGTGACCCACTCCATAGGGGCCACCGGTCCAGCCTGTGTTGATAAGATAAACCTGGGTACCGTGGCTGTTCATCTTTTCTCCAAGCAGATCAGTGTAAGCCTCGGGAACCCTGGGCATGAAGGGCTGCCCGAAGAATCTGGAAAATGTGCTGACAGGCTCCTTGATTCCCGTCTCCGTCCCTGCAAGCTTGCTTGTGTATCCCATAAGGAACCAGAGCATGGCCTGTTCCCTGCTGAGCTTTGAAACCGGCGGGATCACGCTGTTGGCATCAGCTGTAAGGAAAAGAATCGTGGTGGGATGCCCTGAAACAGACGACTCCTTTGTGTTTGTGAGATACCTCAGCGGGTATGAGCCCCTGCTGTTAGGTGTGTAACGATCGTCGAACAGATCAAAATCTCCGTCCGGGTAAACCATTACATTCTCGACTATAGAACCGTGACTCAGGTAGTTGTCTGTGTGGAAACATGCAGAATGTATTTCCGGCTCCTTCTCCATGCTCAGATCAATGAGTTTCGCGTAACAGCCATTTTCAAAATTTGCAATCCCGTTGTTGCCCCAGCCGTGCTCATCGTCGCCCAGAAGAGCTCTGGAAGGATCTGCACTGAGTGTTGTCTTCCCAGTTCCGGAAAGGCCAAGCAGAAGTGCGCAATCTCCGTCTGTACCTTCATTTGCACTGCAATGAATAGGAAGAATACCCTGGGCAGGAAGCAGATAGTTCATAACGGTAAACATGAGCTTCTTGATGCTGCCTCCATAGGCACTGCCAAACACTATTCCAAGGCTCCTGTCCATGTCCATGGCCACAAGCATATCCGATGTATGGTCGAGATCGGGGTTTTCCCTGAGTTTTCCGCTGTATTTGCTGTAATCAAGCTTATTATCCGGTGACGCAACTAGGGTGAAAGCTTTGTCTTTAAACACTGAAATCTCCGCAGCCTCTTTAGACCACGGCCGAAACATATTGTCTGTAAACAACGCGGTAAGAGCTTTGTCTGCTACAACTCTTACAGGAAGAGCATACCTAGGATCAGCACCAATCATACGATCTGTTACAAACAGTTCCTCAGCTTTTTCAAAAACCTGAATTATCTCTTCCCAGGCCATATCAAAAGTCTCTTCGTGCAAAGGAAGATTGTTGGGGCTGGTCCAGTCGATGGTTTTTTCGCTTTCCGCCCGTTTTACTATTACCGTATCTTTAGGACTTCGTCCTGTGGATTCAGGTCGCGTCCATGTGGCAAGAGCCCCGCACTTCATAACCAGTGCTTCTCTGCGCTCCACCGAAGACTTGATCATTTCCTCTCTTGAAATATTGCTTCTTACCGACGAACCTCTTCTTGTAAGCAGACCATTCAGGCTGTCTAAAAGAGACATTTTTCACCCCCGTGTTTGTTTACGTCAGATATCAGGTAAGTCG
>Ga0256845_1000562_pt1 | contig 34546 bp, 30 predicted proteins | sample RiftiametaG_FD_189101 | JGI IMG/M metagenome (GOLD analysis project Ga0256845, IMG submission 189101) | Tube worm associated microbial communities from hydrothermal vent at the East Pacific Rise, Pacific Ocean - Riftia | ecosystem: Host-associated > Annelida > Integument > Unclassified ...
TCAATTAGAGTTGGTACTTCTGAGAACTTTGAAACAGTTAAGAATTCAGAACCTCTAGTTTCTCGATTTGAAAAAATATCTACATATTCATATAAATACTCAATACCAAGCCAATCTAAGAAAAATTTAACTTTTAAAGAATGTCCAGAATCAGGATGGCCAAATAATTTCACATTTTCTCCTTATAAGCTAACGCCTTGCTCAGCGGTTGTTCAAAGTAGCGCGTTTTTTCGAAAAAAATAAGCGCCGCTTTGAATCGTCTACTGGAGCTATTTGTGTACGCCCGACATGGATATTAAATCACTTACCTTGAGTCACATTATTTTGCCCACTTAGAAAATTATTATGTGCATTTTTTATTTAATACTTTCCAGTTTTTAGCTGTACCTATAATATAAAATATACCATAAACCAAGCAAATAATGGAAGTGATTAACATAAATGCAGGCCTTGCTTGGATTTCATTATAATAAGGATGATCAATATAATTAATTACAATAAAACCGAACAAAGCCCTAACCATTAAAATTAGAGCTATCAAAATCAAACCCGTTTTTAAAAAAGGTAATTTTTTAATTATTCCAGCACCAGAAAATGCATACGCAGACCAAATAAATAAAATAAGTGCAATGCTGGCCGTTGCAATAATGGGATACATCATTCCTTTTTCTACCATTTGGGCCATTCTTTCACCAGCTCCGAAAAAGCGATACCAATTAGGGCCACCTATAATTATTCCTAGGTGAAGAAATGCACCTAATGCACTTAGTGTACCTGCAACAATTAATGATTTATTACCACTGAACATGTTGATGACTCCTTGTATGCACGCCGAGGTCAAGCGTGCACTTTATTAGCATTGCCTACACCGATTTAAAATAACGGCCAAGTTTTGGCCACTATTTTTTTGTTTATGCCGTGTTAGTCTGGCATGTTTTCTTTATTTTGTACATTCTAAAAATGGTTGAATTTAAATTTGATTGTTTCAGAATATACGCCTGTTAATTCACGACGAATTCTCAACGGCTTTCGGGGCTTTCTAGTGGCTATTTGATAGGCAAACACAGTGCTTGCATTTTTTGATTATAGGTTTTTGCGTATTTGAGCGCTTTTTCTCGATATGCGCGATGGGTTTCTCCACCTAAAGTATCGCCAACTCCAGGTAAATATTTTTTCCCACATTTTTGGCTGGCTATTGCCTGCTTTGCTGGTTCAATACCTGGCATAGGTGTACCACGAGTGGCAATGACCAACATACGAAAATCTTTTTTATTGACGGATTTAAGAAAATCTTTACTAACATCGGCTGAGTCTACCCATTTAAGTGCATCGATAGCGATGATATCTTCAGCTACCAATGGTGGATCGGTCGGTATAAGTGGCTGTAACTCTTGTTGGTTATTTTTTTTATTGGCTGTCGCTTCACTATTTTCTCTTGTTATTTCTTGCGATGAAATATTATTATCTGTTTTTTTAGTTGATGGTTCTAATGACTCCTGACAGCCAGCAAGAGTCAATAAGGCCCCAATTAGTACTGCATATGTTGCTCTATTTTTGTTCATAATTTAATTCTTAAATTTAAAAATAAGGATTTGCTTTTTAAGAGTTTACATCCTAAAGCCTGATTGGAGTTTAGGAAAAAACAATCAGGCTAAGATAAAGATGCAAATTGGGTTTTAATATCGGTGAATATGACGTTTTTGAAAACCGAACAAAATCAAAATTAGCAACCACAGCGCATTAATACTACCACCACCACTACTAGGTTTTGGGTTGACAGTAATATTGCCATTGGCTGTGGCGGTTGCTCCGTCATTATCCGATATGGTATAAGAAAACCTATCACTTCCAGTAAAACCGCCAGCCGGAGTGTAAACTAAAGTCAATTGATCAGCGGCGATCACCAAAGAGCCTGTTCCAGTATAGCTAACGCTGCTAATCACAACTCGGTCATCGATATCAACGTCCGAATCATTATTCAATACGCTAAAACGGTTGTTTGAGGTATCTTCAGTGACAGTATTACTGTCATCCACTGCGATCGGCACATCATTTATCGAATTAACGGTCACTACAAGGGTGAGCGTATTGCTATCGAGATCCCCATCACTGACCGTCACAGGTACATTTAAATTACCGTTAAAATTGGTGTCAGGAATAATCAGGTTGTTGTTGACCGTAAAATTATTTCCGTTGTTTAATTCAAGTGAAAAATCAACGCTGTCAACATCAACCACGACTAAGTCATCAAGGCTAATGGATAGTGAATTATCTTCATCTGTGGTGAGAGTATTTCCCGCATCACTAATACTCGGTACATCATTGACAGGTGTGACTGAAATGACTAAAGGGAATATAGCGCTTTGCCACTCTCCATCGTGTACCGTAACATCAACCGATAGATCGCCGTTAAAATCGACATCGGGAATAATTTCTGTTCCGTTGACAATATAATTGTCGCCGGTAGCAACCGTCAGGCTAAAGTCATCGGGATAGATGCTGTCTTCGTCCGTGACCGTCAAGTCATTCAGGGTAATCGTTATAGACTGCTCTTCGTCGGTCGATAGGGGTTGCTGGTTATTGATAACGGGAATGCCCGCTGATTGAGTAATTGAAAAATTAATCGGCGATACATTAAAAAAACTTCCATTAGAACAACTTACTTTGACTCTAGCCATTTGAGCGTCAACATTCGGTAAAATGATCGCTTCACTGCCATCATTCGCAGTATTTTGCAGCACTACATCATCAAAGGATATACCTCCATTAAGAGAAATACTAATGTCCACTGAGCTACAATTGACGTCACCGCCATTGGTATTAGCAACATTCCAATTGGTTACCATTGGAAGGCCGCCATTTTGATTTGCATTAGTTGCAGGTGTTGTTACAACAAAAGGACCAGCGGTATTGTCGACACTAACGGTTGTACTATCCATACTCACTCCACCTCGATTATCACGAACGGTTAGTTGAAAATTCATCGTGCGATTGGTGGTTGGTAGTACTTCATTTATTGACATTGTACCGTTTACTAGGCTGCTGAGTTGAGGAAATATTCGGCTCGGATTGCTGTTAGGTAAAAAACTTTGAAACAATGGTCTGCTGCCATCGTCAATCATCTCGGCAGCGCTAGAGGTCTGTGCACCGAGGTCCATCTGCTCCCAAGCGTAACTAAGATTAGCCACATCGGCAGCATCAGCATCACTCGCAACTCCTGTCAATACAAAGGGTGTTTGCATCGGAATAACAACATGATCACCCGCATCAACCGTTGGGATGTTATTGTTCAAAGAGGTGACTGTGCCGCAACTAGCACCGCCTGAGTTGGTAATATAACGACGGATCTCATCAATGCTATTGCTGTGGAATAACACAGAACTGCGGTTTTGTAGATTTTGCTCACCACAAATTCCGGCATAGGCCATAATCGTCGAACCACTGCCTGGCTCAAAAGCGTTACTCGATGAACGATTACTACTGCCACAGCTACCTGCACCACCATTAAATGTATGATTTCCTCCAAATTGATGACCCATTTCATGAGCAACATAATCAATATAAAATGCATCATTAATGGGGGAGCTTCTGCCTGTTACCCCGTCAGCCTTTCGACTGCCACATACGACTCTTAACCCTGCAAGCCCACCACCCCCAGTATTAAAAACATGTCCAATATCATAATTTCCGTTGCCGATGGCATTATCAATAACAGCCTGATTTGAATTAATATCATCGCTGTTGTTGGTGAAAGGATCGGTTGCCGGGTCGGTGAAGATCAATAGATCATTGTTGTCTACTAACATGAGTGAAATTGCAAGATCACTCATGTAAACCTGATTGACTCGGTTAATTGCCGTGACGACCTCACTTAAACCATCCGTCACCGTTCCGCCGTGAAACTGGGTATATTCACCGGCTGCGCTCACAGCCAGACGATAGGTTCTAAGTTGGGTTCCAAAATCTACGGCGGCGAGGTTTTGGTTGGCGGTAGAACTTTCGTTTAATCGATCATAGACAAGTACTTCATCTGGAAGTCTTTGCTCGGCCATTGCCGTTGCGACTTTAGCGTTGTATATCCGATATATTTCTCCTTTATTACTAGCGGGATCGATAAACAAACGACTTCCAGCGGAATTGAACATTGCATGAAACCCATGTGGCGTTAGGTCAAATCTTCCAGTATTTGCGGGATTATCAACTTGATATCCAGTAAAGGTCTTAATCATTGGATACTTTGCGGCTAATTTTGGCGGTAAAATATTGGATTCGTTTAAAATAAAGTCAGCCGTTTTTCCGTTTAGCAATGGCAAATTAATCAAGATGTGATCACTGTCATCTTTATTCTCGGACTTATTCAATTTAGCTAATGCCACTTTTTCAAGTTGCTTTGACAATAAAAACAGGTTCAATTTAAAAAGTTTATGGGGGTAAGGTGGTACTGGGCTAATGAGCTCGGTTGAGTCGACTTGATCGGATATATCCAACCAAATTGACTTATCCCGTTGAGATGAACTAAATGGTGATATTTTTTCACTTGATAAGGTAAGCGTCGATAAAAATATTGACGAAATCAATGTGGTTGAAACAATCCATTTATTCGAAAGATACCGTTTTTTCATTTTTTATTCTCAATGTTAAGTATTCGTTTGATACAAACACGCTTTTTCACTCTGGAGCATATCTGTGGCCGATTTTATCTTACTATTTTGCTCGCTAGAGGATTTTGCCTGTTGAGGTAAAGAAGTCCACCCAGTCTTAGTAACTTAGCAAACCATTTAGTTTTGTTCTGTGAAATAATTGACACAATCGTGCAAAAAATACTAAAGAGTTCTCGTTTTTGGAATATTGTTATCGCTAAAAGGAAATATTGAATACAAAAATATCAATTTCGATGTTTGTATTCGTAGAAAATAATCCATGGCAGTCAATGATTTGCCGACAATTTAACTCGTTAGAGAATTTATGAATAGCCAGTCGAACCACAGATCAATTGACCCGAGTTAGAATAGTATCAAGTGCTTCATTGTCATTGTTCAACTTGGGATAATCCAAGGTGTAATGCAAGCCGCGACTCTCTTTACGTTTCATTGCGCACTCGATAATGAGTTCTGCAACAGTAATTAAGTTACGAAGTTCAAGCAGGTCACTGGTGACCTTGAAATTGGAGTAATAATCTTTAACCTCCTGTTTAAGCAATTGAATTCGTCTTTTGGCTCTTTCCAGTCGTTTTGTGGTTCTTACTATGCCAACATAGTTCCACATTAAATGACGGAGTTCATGCCAATTATGGGAGACTACGACTTCCTCATCGGAATCGGATACTTGGCTTTCATCCCATTTGGGGATATTAACCATTGAATGGCTAACTCGATGATTTCTTTTAATGATATTCTCAGCAGCCGCTTTGGCAAACACCAAACACTCTAGTAGGGAATTGCTTGCCATCCGATTGGCACCGTGTAGACCCGTAAACGCGACTTCTCCGATGGCATAGAGTTGGTTCAAGTCAGTTAAAGATTGTTTGTCCACAACCACGCCACCGCAAGTATAATGAGCTGCTGGCACGACCGGGATTGCTTCCTTGGTAATATCAATATTAAGTTTTAATAGTCGTCGGTAAATGGTTGGAAAATGGGATTTGATAAATGCCGATTCTTTATGACTGATATCCAGATAAACACAATCTACACCCAGTCGTTTAATTTCATGGTCAATCGCGCGAGCCACTATATCGCGCGGAGCTAATTCTGCACGATCATCGAATCGTTGCATAAACCTTTCGCCATTGGGTAGTTTTAATAGAGCCCCTTCACCACGCAAGGCTTCGGTGATTAAAAATGAGTGGGCTTTGCTGTGAAAAAGGCAGGTGGGATGAAATTGGTTAAACTCTAGATTAGCCACTCGGCAACCGCTTCGCCAAGCCATCGCAATTCCATCACCGCTAGAAATATCAGGATTGCTGGTATACAAATAAACTTTGCTTGCCCCGCCAGTGGCAAGCACAATGTACTTGGCGCTAAAAGATTCTACTTGGCCTGTCTCACGGTTAAGAGCATATGCACCGTGACATTGATTACTCTCACCGATTATGCCTAGACTATGAGTGGTGACTAAATCAATGGCATTATAGTTTTCAAATAATTGAATATTATCGTTTTTGATGATTGCATCGGAAAGAGTTGTTTGAACCGCTTTACCTGTCGCATCAGCCGCGTGTATGATCCGTCGATGGCTATGTCCTCCTTCGCGGGTCAGGTGATATGCGTGTTCATTTTGAAGGTTGTCTGGTGTTGCATCGTCATGAGTACTAAAGCTTACCCCGCGATCAATTAACCACTGGATCGCTGCTTTACTATTTTCGACTGTATACTGCACAATATCCTCATTACACAGACCTGCCCCCGCTTTTAGGGTGTCATTAACATGAGATTCAATACTATCCTCAGCATCAAGTACTGCGGCTATACCGCCTTGGGCGTAAAAAGTGGCCCCTTCAGTTAATTGGCCTTTGCAAATAAGTTGAATGTTAAAATGATCCGCCAAGTGCAGTGCGCAGGTTAGTCCGGCGGCGCCACTGCCAATAATTAAAACGTCAGATTGGTGTTCGAGAGACATTAGTTGTCACTAAAGTTAGTTGTCATTAGTCGTATTTTGCGCAAAATTTTCGATGATTACCAATTATTTAAATTAATATGCGATCAATTCATGCAAATATTTCTGATATAATTCTTTTTATCAAAGATAAAGAAGATCGATACTTATTTGAACTAACTAGCAACAATGGGTGTCAATTTACTCAGCAATCGTTTTGACTGTTAAACCTAGAAAAATCAGTTGAAGCACTCTTTCTACGACTTCAACTGATTATTCTAGGTTAAAGAACAATAACGGAGTTGTTTGATTAATATACTAGCCAAATAACGCCATAAAAATCAGTACGCTATAATTGAAATAAGAATTAATGACAAAAAACACAGATGCCGAGTTGGTCGAAAGAGTACAGCGCGGCGATAAACGAGCTTTTGATCTTTTAGTGGTAAAATATCAAAGCAAGATACTTTCTATCATTAGCCGGTTTATCAGCGATCATGCAGAAATTAATGACGTCGCACAGGATGCTTTTATCAAGGCCTACCGAGCATTACCCGGTTTTCGTGGTGAAAGTGCCTTTTATACTTGGCTGTACCGAATTGCGATCAATACCGCCAAAAATTATCTAACTGCAAAAGGTCGAAGACCCCCTGCGTCTGATATTGACTCTCAAGATGCTGAAAGTTATGGTGTGGGAGTCGCCCTTAGGGAAAATGCCTCGCCAGAGCGTTTGATGATGAGAGATCAGTTAAAACAGGTGATCTTTGAAACTATAGACGACTTACCTGAAGATTTGAGGACGACTATTACACTGCGAGAAATAGATGGTCTTAGTTATGAAGAAATAGCTAATTCAATGGATTGCCCGGTTGGAACCGTTCGGTCACGTATATTTAGAGCTCGTGAAGCAATCGATGAAAAAATTAAACCTTTGTTTGATGGCCGGTAGGGCTTGTATTCTGTGAGGTTGATACTTTTTAGAGCGCTTTTAGATAAACAACTAATAAATAGTGACTGGATCGTGAACTAAATGTAATATCTTATGTCATAGAAGCACATAATTCTAATTCTGTTGGATTGTACTTGGAAATTTGCTGATATTTAGCAGAGTAGTTGTTTGTGGTAAGCAGTATAATTTGTAATTAGAGATAACTTAGCAGAGTATCAAATCAGAGAAAGTGTGGAGTGATATTTATATATGTCGAAGACAAATAAGTCATTATCGGGTTTACTGGATGAGCAATGTTCGTCTTCCGATCTGGATCATTTGCTTAATGATAAAGACGTTTCTGATAACCGCTGGTATCGATATAACGCTGTCAGTGCCATCATAAAAGGTGAATACTCAGTTCATGCCAATATGAACTTTTGTAAGGACATTAGTGCAAAAATTGCAGATGAACCCACTATTCTTGCAGCTCCACGCCCGCAACAAACTAAAAATAGATCTCAAACCAGAAATAGGGCTATTGTTACTGAAATGAGAAAAGTTGGAAGTGGATTTGCAATTGCCGCTTCAGTTGCTTTTGCAACCTTTTTTTCCGTACAAACCTTGCAAGTTTCTTCCGAATTATCCCCCGTGAATCAGAGTTCAGCCGAAATCAGTCAAATCAACGTGGAAAATCTTACGGCTAATAATGATTCAATGCCTAGTAGTCGCAATAGTTTGGAGCAATCGAATCTTGAGGCGTTTAACGAAGCATTTATGCTTCCCGCTCGATTATCTGAGAAAGGCTCAATTGCGCCATTTGCTACCAGCGTTAGTGGGAAGTACGTTAAAACGATCCGTATTTCTGCTGAACAATGGCAACAAATCTTGCAAAGAGCGGCTATCAAGCAGTCTCAACTTGAAGCTGCCGAAAAAGCAAAGTTTGAAGCCGGTGCCACTGAGATGAATGATCTCGATAGCGGCGATGGCGAATAGAAAACTCTAAATCATAATATTGGTTATAATAAGCCATTGTCAGCTAACGAGCTAAAAACCCCATGTTATATGAAACCGGACTTGTTTCTAATCTTATTGGTGAGTTGGCCGTTGTTCAAACACAAAGCCAGATGGCCTGTGCGTCTTGTCAAGTTGTTGATACCTGCGGTAATGGGATCGTTGAAAGATATCTTTCGGGTAAAGTTTTTTCCTCCGAAGTTTATAACGATCTAAACGCCAAAATTGGCGATAAAGTTGTTCTGGAAATTCCAAAATCGAGTATCACCAAAGCGTCTATCATTGTTTATGTTATACCTTTATTGATTTTCATTTTAGCCGCTTTAATGACATCTTTATTTTCCGATAGTGAAAATATCATCATCTTAATGAGTTTAACGGGGTTGGCATTAGGTTTTGTTGTCACAAATTTTTACAATCGACGTCGACCAAATAGCGAAATATATTTGCCAAAAATGGTCTCAATTGTTCATACTGCTTCTGTTGGACAATCTAGCTCCGTTAATCAATATCGGCTTAACCTAGATTAATCTCAGTTTAACTATTATCAAAATTCAAACAAAAGGAATAATCAATGACACAAAACAGAATTATTTTTGCCTTTCTGACACTGCTTTTATCCCCATTTTTTATTATCCAGAGTAGCTATGCGGCGCGACTACCGGATTTTGTGGAGTTGGTCGAAAAAGCTCAGCCGAGTGTGGTTAGCATTTCAACTACGATTGAGGTTAAGCGGCGAAATCTTTTTTCAAGATCGGCAGGTTCTAGTCGTGGACCGAGCGGATCGGGTTTTTTGATTTCTGAAGATGGCTTTGTACTCACTAATAACCATGTGATCGAAGGTGTTGATAAAGTGTTTGTACGTTTGCATAACGGCAAAGATCTGCAAGCCGAAATCATCGGTACCGATGCAGAAACGGATATCGCGTTACTCAAAGTAAAAGGTGAAGATTTCGAACCGTTTAGAATTGGTAAGATAGATAAAATAAAAGTAGGTTCTTGGGTGCTTGCCATAGGTGCTCCTTTCGGATTTGACCAAACAGTGACGGCAGGTATTATTAGCGCCAAAGGTCGAAGTGTTGGGGAGCAATATATTCCTTATATACAAACGGATGTAGCGATTAATCCGGGTAATTCTGGCGGACCTTTGATTAATATGAATGGTCGTGTGATTGGCATTAACTCTAAAATATTAAGCACCTCCGGTGGTTCCAACGGCTTGTCTTTTTCAATCCCCATTGATTTGGCTATGGACGTTGTTAATCAAATTAAAGATGATGGTAGAGTTCGGAGAGGTTATTTAGGCGTTAGTTATCAAGAGGTTAGCTATGAGTTGGCAAAATCATTTGGTCTAGATCGTTCTCAAGGTGCATTAATTACCGTTGTTTCCCCAGAATCACCTGCAGATAAAGCAGGCATTAAGACCGGAGATATTGTTTTAAAAGTCGATCAAAAATCGATCAAAAACTCCACTGAATTGCCATTTGTTATCGGTCGCTATCGACCGAATGATGAGGCAAAACTGTATATTGTTCGGCAAGGTAAAAAACTCAATTTAACGGTAACTATTGGTAGTAGAGATGGTGATATCGCGCAGTCTTCTCCGGCAAGTTCAACCAGAAAGAATAGTTTTGAGTGGGGTGGTGCTGAATTTAAGAATATCCCTGAAGAAATGACTAGTCGTTCAAATATCAGTTTTGGGGTCATTGTCAGTTCGGTTGAGCAAGGTGCCGTTTGGGACTCTGGTATTAGAGAAGGTGATATTATTCAGTCTATTCAGTTGAAAACGATTAACAACCTTCAACAGTTTGAAGCGGTTATTGCCAAATTGCCTGAACAGGGCAATATTCCTGTACTAGTGAATCGACCTGGTGCAGGCTCGCAGTATTTAATTGTTGGGCTGAGTGACTAAACATTTAATGATTGAGGTTTTATTAAGCCAATAAATATTTTGAATTGTTTGTTCATTTTTCGGCTGTTGGTCAATTTAAATTACAGCATAATGAGATCCCTATATTTCGGAATGATATACAAGGTATTCTCATTATGACACAGGCTAATGCTTCTCCTCAATCGCAACTAATTAAAACATCCGCGCTTAAACTGCCAGCGCGGCAGGAAATGTATCATGCTTTGCTCAACAAAGATCTTTCCTATGAAGGTATTTTTCTGGCGGCCATTAAAACTACCGGTATTTTTTGTCGTTCAAGCTGCTCTGCGCGCAAACCAAAAGAGCAAAATGTAGAATATTTTGCCACTTGCGCGGAAGCGCTTAGTTTTGGTTATCGTCCTTGTAAAGTTTGTCGGCCATTAGAGCCTTTAGGTAAAACGCCTGATTGGATAAAGTCATTGTTAAAAGAAATCTCAATAAGCGACAATATTCGCTTAAGAGACTATGACTTACGTGAAAGAGGAATTGAGCCCGCGAGGTTAAGACGTTGGTTTAAAAAGTACCACGGAATGACTTTTCAGGCATATTTGAGGGCACTTCGCCTTAATCAGGCTATCGGTCGGATTAAGCATGAGCAATCAGTCACCGAAATAGCGTTCGATTCGGGATATGAGTCGTTAAGTGGTTTTGCTGATGCGTTTAAAAAATTAACCGGGGTATCGCCAAAGTCGAGTAGATTTCAAACCTTGGTGACGATCACTCGAATATTGACGCCATTAGGACCGATGATTGCCGGGGCGACTGATAAAGGAATATGTCTGCTGGAGTTTTCTGATCGGAGAATGTTGGAGACTCAACTGAAGCGATTGACTAAATTGTTAAATGCCAATTTTGTTCCTGGTGAACATTCTCTTTTTTCGACGTTAAATCAGCAGCTTAGTGACTATTTTTCAGGAAGACTTCAATCCTTTGACCTGCCGCTTGATTTACCGGGAACTGAATTTCAAAAACATGTGTGGCAAGTATTAAGACAAATACCTTATGCTAAGACCCGCTCCTATCAGCAACAAGCTGAATGCATCAATAACCCCAAGGCGGTCAGGGCCGTGGCTAAGGCCAATGGAGATAATCGCATTGCTATTGTCATTCCTTGCCATCGGGTAATTGGTAAAAATGGCTCTCTGACGGGCTACGGTGGCGGTTTGTGGCGTAAACAACGTTTATTAGAATTAGAGCAAAGTGCATAAACCGTTTGCTTTTTTAGCAAAAAACTCCTACATTATCAGTTAGATAGCTAATTAACCTCAACTCTTATCCCGAGTTGGGGTTAATCAATTTAATGACTAGCGATTTTTTTACCTAGACAGATGGAGTTTTTAATTACATGGCAGCTAAAATTGTCTCAGTCGCACAAGCGAAAGGCGGTGTTGGTAAAAGCACCTTATGTGCTAACTTATCCGTGACATTATCCCAGTCATCAAAAGTCTTAATGATTGATTGCGATCCTCCACAGCATTCTTTGTCTGCTTGGTATCACGTGCGAGACAATTTATATGTTGAGACTGGATTAAGTTTGGCTACCGCTGCAACACCGGCGCAATTAAACTCATTAATCGATAAAAATAAAGTAGACTACGATTATATTTTGATCGATGGCGCGCCTCATGTAAATTCTCTTGTAAGGGCAATGTTATTACATTCCAATCTGGCACTTGTTCCACTTGCTCCATCACCAGTTGAAATCTGGTCTTTTGCGGCTTATGAAACTTTGATTCATGAAGCTGAAAAACATAATAAATCACTAAAAACCAAGATTGTCTGGAATCGAGTAAGACGGCGTGTCAAATCATCGGATCAGGTTATTGAATCCGTGAGTAAAGATTCAAAATTGACAGCATTAAAAAACCAAATTACTTTTCGAGTTGCTTATGTGGATTCTTTTGCTGAAGGCTGTAGTGTTTATGAGTGGAGCGACCCAGTAGCGGCTGCCGAAATCTGGTCGTTAAGTTCTGCCATTAAAAGAGTTTTGAATAAAGCGGATCCCGTTAAATCTTCCAAATCAATTGCTGCTCAGAATTTCATAAAGAAAGGGTAACACCTTTGAACCTAAAATGATCTTTGTGCTGGATCTGCATTTTTGAGCCAGTACGGGCTTAGAGTTAGAGAGCAATAAGCACATTTATTTCATTTTTTCTTTACGCCTTTGCCAAGCATAGAATCCACTAATTGCCAAAAGAATAACAATCACCCCAACTAAATCAGTCAGTAGTTTTCCTGGAAGAGAAAAAAATCGTCCGCTGTGTAAATCCTGGACAAATTTTAGTCGAGTAATTTGAGTATCCAAATATTGATTCTGCAAAAGAGTAAGTTGAGTTTCCTTAAGAGGGATAAAGGGTACAGAAGATTTCAATTTGAAATCTGATTGATCCCAAGAGAGGCTTTCTTGATCGAGAGACCAACTTTTTTGATTGCTTAAAATCAATAATTCATCAATATTATTTTGTTTTTTAGGTTGCCTAACCAGCTCTATTTCATCGATCGGGATCGGCAGTCCTATTTGTTTGTTAAGGGTTTCCACCAGCTCAAAATCTTCGGTATAGACATATATTTCAGTTCTGGTAGCCAAGTAAAATAAACCATTTAATTGAACAACTCCCACAAGAGATGCTGCCTGAGAAATAATTTGATTCTCACCCAAATAAATTTTACTACCAAGTTGACAGATATTGTTTTCTAAGTGATTGAAAAGTAGACATTGACCAGAACTTGGTGCCTTGACACCGTATAAATTAATCAGCCAGTCAGATTTGATATATCTTTTATGAAGTTCTAAATCATCGGAGTGATTAAGCAATATACCTGTAATGGCTAAGTTAAAGAGAAAGATGGCAACAGTAAAACCGATTCGGCGATGCCACTTGCGGAATAGATTCTTACGCCTTTTATCTTTTTGTTTTTTATGATACGGACTCATTATTTTTTATTCTTAGTTTCAAATTCGATAATCGCCAACTGATGTAAATAAATGGCTAGCTGAGCCATTTTTTTCATTGCGCTGACTGACATAGTTGCACCGGTTATGCCGTCAATATTGAGATCGAGTTTTCCATGTTCATCTAAACCAGCTTGTTCAAATTGCTCTGCGAATGCCGGAATATTAATTTCATGCCCTCGGCTTTCTCTGAATTCTAAAACTCGTATTATTTGGACTCGATTATTCATAACACTAATGCCAAAAGAAATAGGTCGCTCTTTTCCGGTTTCATTAAGAAACCAAATAGTGATTGGTGAATTCTGGTTGAATATGAATTTATAACGAATACGAAGTTTTGCATATTGGTGATCTAAAATTGATTTGATATGTGATTGGATTTCTTTTTTAAGCCAAATCGTTTTATTCTTGAATTCTGGATTTAGAATTTGTTCGGTCGATAAATGCTGGTTAACTAACGCAAGAAACTCACTTTGGCTCATATAAGTTTTTGCCAAAAGCGATGATGTAGATAATAGAAACGTCAGCAAAGCCATCCACTGGATGGTCTTTACAGACAAATTTATTAGAATATTTATTGGTTTAAATAAAATAATCATCTATTTTTTTATTGGAACTTAGAACTGATAACCAACCCCAAGATTAAATCCACTACCATCATGCGCACCGTTTCGGTTTTCAAAATCAAATTTAAACACAACATCTTCATGTGGCCAATAATTTAAGCCAAAATTGGTTTGCTTTTTTTCGGTATTGGCCGGATCGCCAGCGTTATTATCCCAAGCATTATAACGAGCAAACAAGCCAAAATTCGGGTTAATTTTATAGCTAGGTTCAATATAGTAGCCTTCCTGTACATCACGTCCAATAATTTTTGCTTCCGTGCTATCGATATCCCAAGTCGCATATAAAGTGCGAAGACTAAAATTGCCATTGTTATAAGCTCCATGGGCAGTAAACAAATTAGCAGCCGCACCTAAATCACCTTGAGTGACATCTGTTTGAACTTGATAAGAAGCAGACAATTCCAAACCGGGTATCGCTGTGTATTTAATTCTTGCCGTATAAGCTAAACTGTCCGCACTGGCTTTTGCCACTTTTTGACGACCGCTACGAATTAAGAACGACTTGCTACCATCCGTTGGCACGTTAAGCCCGGAGTGAATAGCAAAATCGGCGCTTAGGCCATCGCTAAATCGAGTATTAAATCCGGCACCAGCTTCCCACCAAGTGGCAGGGATAATGTTTTTTTCAACGGGGTTTCTTTCCACGCCATAAAAAGCGGGTGGTTCATGAGTTTCGTTAGTCATTCCAACGGGAACAAGAAAAACACCGGTTTTAAGCGTTGTATTTTCACTTAAATCTATCTCGATGTAGGCCTGTTCAAGTTCGACTTCACCAGGTTTTCCATCCCCAGAAAAAGCATGTTCGACTTCAAGTTCAGAGAAAAAGCGAATGGAGTCGGTGTATTCATGGCCCAAAAACATTACAAAACGATGAAAATCAATGCGTTCATTGTCTTCGATGTTGTTGTAATGGAGCTCACCATATCCGCCTACCGTGGTTTTGCTGTTGGATGTTTCTGTGAGGTTTTCTTCAATGACGGTTACAGTTGTTTCTATTTTCTCATCGTTTAACTCAACCTTTTTATCTGTTTGATTGAGTTTTTGTTGTAATGTTTCTATTTGCGCTTGCTGTTTTTTAAGCATATCCAGTAGATCCTGATTGCTGGGCTCTGCGGCATAGGCACTTGATATTGATAACAGACTAGTTATTACAATGGCGATATTTTTGACTTTCATTCTAATTCCTGATTGATTTTTGGTAGGTAATTTTTAAAGTAGGTGGACTATAGGATAGATTTTCTTTAAATGCAAATCATTCTCATTAAGAAATGCGAATAAGTTTGATTTAGATCAAGTTTTTCTAATTGATAGACATTTGATAGATTAAGACGAAAACACTACAAGATCGGCAACTTTAGAACGGTAAGTTTAGTCATCAGGAAAGACTGTTTCAGTTATACTATTTAGCTCATATTGCTGAAAAGGCAGCGTTGGTTAAGCATAATACTAATATGAATGATTATCTCGATAGTTGGAAATTACTTGCAGGACTTGGTTTATTCCTGTTCGGCATGCGTTTGCTTGAGATGTCATTAAAAAATCTTACCGGTAAGGGGTTTCGTAAGTTTCTACGACATTCAACCGATCAGCCAATCAATTCTGTTTTTGGTGGGATTATTGCTACGACGATTGTGCAAAGCAGTTCCTTGGTCGGATTAATCGTGTTGGCGTTTGTCGGTGCCGGTATCATTCCATTGGCTAATGCCATTGGTGTACTGATTGGTTCGAATCTCGGCACAACATTTACCGGTTGGATTGTTGCGACTTTGGGATTCAAGCTGAATTTTTCTATTATGATCTACCCTTTGCTAGCTGTTGGTGGATTAAGCTATGGCTTATTAAAAGACAGGGTAAGTCGCTATAGCCAGTTACTGATCGGTTTTGCACTGTTGTTGATGGGCCTTGATTTTATGAAAGATTCGGTTGTTGAGTTAACCGAACGTGCCAATCTCGAAATTATCAGTGGTTATCCACTCATTGTTTACTTGTTAATCGGTACACTTTTTACTGCTGTTATTCAATCTAGCTCCGCTGCGATGATGCTAACGCTTAGCGCTCTTTATGCAGAGGTGATTTCACTGCCGGTCGCTGGAGCTCTGGTGATCGGAGCTGATTTGGGTACAACTAGTACGGTTTTTTTAGGTAGTTTACAAGGTGCTGTAGCTAAGCGTCGCTTAGCAATGGCACATGTATTGTTCAATTTTTCTGTGGATACGGTGGCATTCTTATTTTTATATCCTTTGTTGGCGTTTATCAGTTGGATGCAATTAACCGATCCCTTGTATTCTCTGGTGGCATTTCACAGTTTATTTAACCTGTTTGGACTACTATTATTTTTTCCCTTTATTGGTCAGTTTTCCCACAGGCTAGAGAAGTGGTTTCCCGATCAAGAACAAGCGATCAGTCAATATATTCACAACGTGCCTCAAAGTGTTACGGATGCCGCTTTAGAGGCTATATCCAAGGAAACTCTACACTTGTTGTATTTGGTGGCTCATCTTAATTTGCGTTTTTTAGAGGTTGATCAAAAGACTATCTCTGAATTTGCTAGCGAATTTTGCTTGCCTAAAAGGTTTTGGTCCGCAGGTAAATTGGAGCAATATATGATGGTCAAAGGGCTAGAAGGAGAGATCATTAACTATGCCTTAAAAATAAAAATTAGGGAAGTTGAGCTTTCACCTCAGCAGTCAGAATCGTTGGCACACAAAGTGGATAACTTAATTAATGCGGCCCGTTACGGCGTCAATTCTGCCAAAGCATTGAAAGATATTGAGCAAAATTTAAGCGCTTTTCAAATGAACGATAATCAAGAATTTAGCGCTTATATTGATCAATTAAAAAATTCAGCCATTGCAAATAACCTATCGCTCATTTCAATCATTTCCAATTCGTCAGATAAAAAACAACTTGATGATCAACTTGCGTTGAAGAAAGAAAAACTGGAGAAATATCACTTTGATATTGTCACGAGTATTTATTCACAAGACAGAGAAATAAAGCTCTCCCCAATCGAGCTATCGACCTTGCTAAATGTCAATAAGGAAATTCAGACATCGGCTGAGGCACTAATTAGATCTTTTAGTCTGATCTAAAGTTTATTGAGTTTTAGTGACTTGATCATAAATCGAACCGGGTGAAGAGCATTGCTCAGCGTTGGGGATAAAGGTGAAATGCTGTTGGTCATAAAACTAACCAAATGCTGACTGGCCAACATTGAAAATAGTAACCCATGAGAACCATATGCTGTATTGATCCATAATCCTGGCAAGTTGTAATGGCCTATTTTATCCTTGGATAGCCGAGTTTGACCCAAGTTATTAAAGTCTTTTAAAAGTTTTTGATTATCAATTGCAGGACCTACTAGCGGCATTCGATCGTTTGAATGAAGACGATATCCTAAGGTGCCTTGCAATTTTATTTGGCTAATTTCATTTTTAGATAAGTAAGGCATACCTAAGTTTTTCAAAAATATTGATGCGCGGTTTAACATGTCCGTCTGGCTATTTTGGTTGAGGTGATCATCTTTAAAATCTTCAAAGGTGGTGCCTAATTGAAAATGGTTATTTTTTCTGGGGATCAAATAAATATTTTCCATCAGTGTGTTCTTTATTTTTTTTGCCAGTTTGGTTGATTGAAAATAACAAGTTTGCCCACGCGAGGTGTTTTTTGATGAAATGTTTAGTCTATCCAGTAGCAGGGAATTTGCACCGCCACAAAAAATAACTTGAGAATAGTGGTACTGTTTCGCTTTGCTAATTAATGTCCACTGATTATTTTGTTGTAGAAGTTCGATAATTTCCGTTTGTTTTATTATTGATAGCTGATGGCCTGAAATTTTGCTCAGTAGTCGTTTGCAAAAGAGTGGGATGCTAATGGTGGCAGCATCAGGAAATGATACGCAGCGTTCATTTTTTTCAAACAATTGACTCTTTTTTACCCAGTCAGTAATGGCTATTTTATGAGAAAGTTGAATTAATTTTTTAGCAAGAGTTTCATTTTTCATAAAGCGTTCAACGCCTTGAGATAATATAAAAATTCTCTTTTCTTGTTCAGTTAGGTGGGATAAAAAATTTAATAATGTTAAATAAGCTTGCCAATTATATTGACTGCTGATATTCATATCGCTGGTCAATTGCGGATGAAAAATACCAGCTGCCGCACCGGATGCACCTTGAGCTACATTAAGATTTGTTTCAAATAAATCACAATGATATCCTTTTTGAGTCAATGTATAGGCTGTTGTACATCCAGCTATACCACCGCCGATTATTGCAACTTTGTTTTCCTTAGATGGTGAGTACATGCCAGATTGTTGAATATTAAACCAAGGGCTATCATGTTTTAAATTGATGAATTTAGAATGGGTTTTATCGCAAAAAGGTGTTATTAAAACACCCGTTAACATTTCTCTTTTTTTAGCAAATCCTTTTATTTTACTTAATTCAAAGCCCGCTTCAATCAATGGGCGTTTTACTATGCCGGCAACACTGTAAGTTGCTAATCGTGTCCCCACTTTAGAAAGCTTTGCAATGCTTCTGGCATTTTTCAGCCCCCACATTGTGGTGTTTTTGGTCGGTGAAAAACCGTCCAGATACCAGTGATCAATTTGAATTTTGTTTTGTTGGTATTCTGATTCTTTGACTAGATCATTTAATGCATCTTCGACAGGCATCAATAATAACGTAAGGGTCAAATTCCATTGTTCAAAATAAATTTGATGTCGACCATAGGTTTGAGATGGGTAATTGTGGAGCAATGCTTGACTAAATTCTAATAGTTCGGGCCAAAGGAGGCTGGCCTTTTTGAAATCCGAAACAGAGAATGGTCTTTTTTCTATTGCCACATAATGTAGCTGTTGAGTGTTATTGGACTGGTCTAAATATTGTTTCCAATGACGGGCAGTATTCAGAAAGTTTAGGCCGCTGCCAAACCCCAGTTCAGCAATATAAAATTGCATCTGATTGGTATTTTTCCAGTCATGGCTTAGCTGATTGCCATCAATAAAAACATGCTGAGATTCTTCAATGGCTCCATGAACTGAAAAATAGACATCATTAAATTCGGTACTAAATGGCAATCTGTCTCGCCACTCTATCTCGGCGGCTTTAACGGAAGCAAATTTTTTTAAATGGGCACTAGACATGATTGTCCAAGGATTATGTTGATTAGATAGTCTCTGGTAGAAACGATTTTTTAGAACCTAGAACCTAGAACCTAGAACCTAGAACCTAGAACCTAGAACCTAGAACCTAATCCTTGACAAGATTCAAAAACTCGGACCTTGTTGCTGGTTTTTGCCTAAAGGCTCCTAACATCACAGAAGTGATCATGGACGAATTTTGTTTTTCCACGCCACGCATCATCATGCACATGTGTTTAGCTTCAACGATCACGCCGACACCAGAAGCTCCGGTCATTTGCATAATCGCTTCTGCGATTTGTTTAGTCATGTTTTCTTGGATTTGAAGCCGTCTGGCAAACATATCAACAATCCGCGCAATTTTTGAAAGCCCAATCACTTTACCCGTCGGCAGGTAGGCGACATGGCATTTTCCAATAAAGGGTAATAGATGATGTTCACACAATGAGTAGAGTTCAATGTCTTTGACAATCACCATTTCATCATTATCGGATTCAAAAATAGCGCCATTCACGACTTCATCCAGAGATTGAGTATAACCCCGGGTCAGAAACTGCATTGCTTTGGCTGCTCTTACCGGTGTGTCGGTTAGACCGTCTCTCTTAACATCTTCACCTAAATGTGTGAGAATATTTGAGTAGTTAGTTGAGAGTTGTTCAATGATTTTTGTGTCACTCATGAAATAATCCAAATGTGGTTTGAATAATTAATTTTGAATTATAGTTCAAAATGGGGACTTTAACCAAGCAAAACAATAGGATAGGATGAGGTTAGTTAAGTTTAAATGATCAAAATAAATTAAGAGATATAACCAATTTTTAGAAAGGAGCGTGTGTGGTTAAACCGTATCGTATTGTTGCAGATCAAAATATGCCCGGAATTGACGAGCTATTCGGCGAATTTGCGGAAATAACTTATTTGCAAGGTCGGGCGATAAATAATCAGCTTCTTAGCGATGCTGATGCGTTATTGTGTCGTTCGATAACTAGGGTGGATCAAACTTTATTGCAAAATACAAAGGTGCAATTCGTCGGTACCGCGACCATTGGTACCGATCATCTGGATATTGATTGGTTAGAATCTCAGCAGATAAGTTGGGCTAACGCGGCTGGTTGCAATGCGGCCGCAGTCGCCCAATATGTTTTAAGTGGTATGGCATTTTGGTGTAGAGCGAAACACCATGATATCAAACAACTCAAAGTAGGGATCGTCGGCGCAGGCAATGTCGGCACAGAGCTCGCTCGATGTTTCGATTTGCTGGAGATCCAATATTTACTTTGTGATCCACCGCTTGAGTCGCGAGGTGATGGTCGGTCACTGGTTTCTTTTGAAGAGATATTTAAATGTGACGTCATCAGTCTACATGTGCCAATCACAGATAATGGAATTTATCCAACCAGACATATAATCAATCAATCGAGACTAATTCAATTAAGTGAGAATCAACTTTTGATCAATGCTTCACGAGGAGCCGTGGTTGATAATCAGTCGTTAACCGAATATTTGTCGGATACAGATTCAAGCACTAAACCGGCTTCGGTTATTTTAGATGTTTTTGAAAACGAGCCTAACGTCGCTATGGCGCTGATCGATAAATGTTTTTTAGCGACGCCTCACATTGCCGGTCACACATTGGAAGGGAAAATGCGGGGTAGCTGGATGATTTATGAGGCTTTTTGTAAAGTATTCAAGATTCAGAATATTGATGAAGAATCCAGTTTATATCCACCAATGAATCAAATATCTTTAAATAATGACGATCTGGCAGAGGGCTTAGTCGCGTTGTATGATATTAAGTCGGACTCAGATGCTCTGCTGGTTGATAGCGAGCCTATGGCTACTCGATTTGACAGATTAAGGAAAAATGCCACCCAACTTGCAGATGGGACCACTCGAAGAGACTATACTGGTTGGCAGTTTTGGGGAGAGTATCGACTTCCCTTGTAGTCGTTTTATAGCTGTGGCACACTTTGCCCTGATTCATTTTCCCTAATGTAAATTTCCAAAACGAATCAAAATAATAATAAAGAGGTCAGTATGGAATTCGGAACAATCATCTCATTAGTGATCTATTTTTTAGTCATGCTCGGCATTGGTCTTTACGCTTTCAAAACATCATCACAGGATTCAGCGGGTTATTTATTAGGTGGCCGCCAGTTAGGGCCCGCTGTTACGGCACTGTCTGCTGGTGCTTCCGATATGAGTGGTTGGATGGTTATGGGATTGCCTGGAGCGATGTATTTGACTGGCCTTTCTAATATTTGGATTGGATTAGGATTGATTGCAGGTGCTTATGTCAACTATCTTATCGTTGCCCCCAGATTGCGCGCTTATACAGAACTTGCCAATGATTCGATTACTCTGCCGGAATTTTTTGAAAACCGTTTTGAAGATAAAACTCGATTATTAAGAATTGTTTCATCGATTGTTATTATTGTCTTTTTTACCATTTATACCTCATCCGGTGTTGTGGGCGGCGGTAAGCTATTTGAATCATCATTTGGTTTGAGCTATGAATTGGGTCTATATGTTACCGCTGGCGTGGTGGTTATTTATACATTATTTGGTGGCTTTTTGGCAGTCAGTATGACGGATTTCGTACAAGGCTGTATTATGTTTATCGCTTTGATATTGGTGCCTACGGCGATCTTATTTGATTTTGGCGGCTATGCGGCTATTAGTGATACGATAACTAATTTAAACCTGTCGCATATGGATTTTGTCGCTGGCACAACGGCTTTAGGAATAATATCCTCGGTTGCTTGGGGCTTGGGATATTTTGGTCAACCTCATATTATCGTGCGTTTTATGGCCATTCGTTCTGTGAAAGATTTAAAAATGGCTCGACGGATCGGAATGACTTGGATGATTGTTGCACTGGTTGGCGCGATGGCGACTGGATTTTTTGGCTACGCTTTCGTTGCTAAAACGGGCATTGAAATGGGAGACCCAGAAACGATTTTTATTGTCCTTTCGCAAGTACTATTTCATCCGTTAATTGGTGGCTTTCTATTGGCAGCGGTCTTAGCGGCGATCATGAGCACTGTTTCTTCACAATTACTGGTCACTTCCAGCTCGTTAACCGAAGATGTTTATAAAGCATTTGTCAACAAAGATGCCAGCGAAAAACAATTAGTATTAATGGGGCGAGTTTGTGTTGCACTGGTTGCTTTTGTAGCCATTGCTATGGCTTATAATAGAGAAAGTTCGATCTTAAATATCGTTGCCAATGCATGGGCTGGTTTTGGTGCAGCATTTGGACCTTTGGTTGTGCTAGGGCTTTACTGGAAAAGAATGACCTTCGGTGGTGCGCTTGCAGGCATTGTGGTTGGGGCTTCAACGGTATTGATCTGGATTTACGCGCCTTTCACCATTGGAGGTGAGTTACCCGGTAAAGTGATTTATGAAATTGTACCGGGATTTGTTCTTAGTACCGTTTCGATCATTCTAGTTAGTTTGGCTGGTAAGCAACCTTCACATTCGATGCAGGAGTTGTTTGATGTGATGGTCAGACGGGTTAGGGAAAAAAGTTAGTATCGGTTGGATAACTAACGCCAGCAGGTTAAGCCGCTTTAAATAATGTAAGGAAAGGCAATGTCAGATCAATATAACGTATTTTTTAGAGGTGAATTACTAGATGGTTTCGAATTAGAAGCCGTTCAAAATGCTTTTGCGAAAACATTTAAAATCAATTCCGAAAAAGCAAAGATATTCTTCAACGGAAAAAAGCATACGCTTAGAAAAAATATTGACCATAAAAAGGCTTATCAATTTAAAGAGGTATTAGCAGGACTTGGTGCATCTGTAGAACTGCGAAGAATTGCACCTCAACCTTCTTCTCCGGTGCAAGAATTGTCACTTGAACCGATAGCAAAAAATAACCCAGAAGAATCTACAGAGGGCGAAGTTAGTGCACCAAGCCATTCTGTGAATGTGAAAAATAGCCAATTTTTTTGCCCAAAATGCGGCGCAAAGCAAACCAAAAAAATTGAGTGTATTGATTGCGGTATTATCTTTGATAAATTTTTGGCTAGGCAATCAGGAGTGACAGTTAACGATAGTATTAATATTTCAAACCATTCTTCGACATCCTCTGTTAATCAGTCAATGGAGAAAATTGTGGCCGAAGACACAGGTGTTTCTGAGGGAAGCTCATTTAATACCACTGCACTTTTAGCCAGTATCATCACAGCAATTGTTGGCGCTTTTCTTTGGAAGTTCATTGCCGTGGCATTTGACTACGAGCTGGGATTGATTGCTTGGGGTATTGGAGGTGGAATTGGTTTTGCCGCAGCAACATTTGGCTCACGCGGTTCGAGCGCAGGCATTATTTGCGGAGTTTTAGCTCTGCTGTCTATCCTTGGCGGCAAGTATATGGCATATGAAATATTTCAATCTGAATTTGCTAATAACCTTTCGTCTTATTCCGAAGAGCTAAAAGAAGTCTATGAAAAAGAGAAGCTTATCGCTGAACTTTATACTACACAAGTTAATAGTGAGCAGTCAAGAAAGCAATTTATGGTCGATTATGGCTATACCGATTCTATCCTCCCTCAGCAAATATCTGACGATGAACTAAATGATTTCAATAATTATTCTGCTCCGAGGTTAGAGAAGCTATTCATTAGTTCGATAGACTATGAGACTTGGTTGGAAAATGGTTTTCAGGAGAGTATAACAGCTTACTCGACAATCGAATTGATGAAAGAAAGTTTTGGTTTGTTAGATATTCTATTTTTATTTTTTGGTATTGGTACTGCTTTTCGTTTGGCTAGTAATGAGTGAATTGATAAAATCAAAAAATATTTTATAGTCGATCTCTTACAAACAGTGCCGCAGATATCTTCTTTTATTTTATCTGCGGACATTCGATAATTCCCCTTCGAATTGGATGCAAAGGAAAACAATATGGAAATTATGGACAAAAAATTCACATTTGCACTTGCTGCAATTCCCCTCAGTCTGGTGAGTATATTCAGTTACGCCACTACTGATTCAAACGAATTGGATACTTCAAACATCACTTCGCCACCGCCATTGTTATTAGCTAGGAACTACAAAGCGGAGGTGGAAATTTCAAAATTCTTAATCAGCGAAAAACTTGATGGGGTGAGAGCTTATTGGGATGGGAGGCATTTAATCACCCGTGGAGGTCATATTATTAATGCGCCAGATTGGTTTACCAAAGATTTTCCCACTATTGAACTTGATGGTGAACTTTGGCTGGGGAGAAAACAATTCGAAAAATTGTCTGGTATCGTACGAAAGCATCAACCAATTGATGATGAATGGCACTTGGTCAAATACGTAATTTTCGACTTACCTAAAGATCTTGCTACATTCGAGCAACGCTATCTGAAACTTCAGTCTCTGAAAACCAAAACATCCAGCCGTTACCTAACGTTGGTTAAACAAATAAGTCTAAATTTCAAATTAGAACTTGATGAGTATTTAGCCCAAATTATGGCAAAGGATGGCGAGGGGTTGATGCTTCATCGCAAAGATTCTCTTTACCAGGCAAAGCGGAGTTTTGATTTACAAAAAATGAAGCCTTTCGACGATGATGAAGCCATCGTTGTTGCTCATATTAAAGGTAAGGGAAAATACAAAAATATGCTTGGAGCGATTGAAGTTATTAATAAAGAAGGCATCCAATTCAAGATTGGTAGCGGATTTAGCTTACAAGAGCGGCTGGATCCACCGCCGTTAAATAGTGAAATCACTTACCGCTATCGAGGTAAGACCAATAAGAATACACCAAGATTTGCTACTTTTTTGAGAATGAAGATTATTGAATAGTGCAACTGATTATTCCAAGTTTAAAATACTTTTCGCTTAATACCGGTTGAAGCCAAGATTTTGGTAGATAGCTCTTCAACGGAGCGGTGGGTTGTATTGATATGTTCGATTTTTAATCGTCGATACATGGATTCTACCTCTCGGACCTCGTATTGACACTGTTTGAGCGAAGCATAACGAGAATTGGCTTTTCGTTGGGTCCTAATATCGTGAAGACGATTGGGATTAATGGTAAGACCAAAGACCTTTTTTTTATATTTTTTTAATTCTTGCGGCAAAGAGAGGTTGTCCATATCATCCTCTGTAAAGGGATAATTGGCGGTCTTGATACCAAACTGCATCGCCATATAGAGTGAAGTCGGTGTTTTCCCACAACGTGATACGCCTACCAGAATAACATCCGCTTTATCATAATGACGCATGGTAATACCATCATCGTTATTTAACGCAAAGTTAACCGCATCGATTCTGGAATCATAAGCAGCGCTATTTTCGAGAGAATGAGTTTTACCCACCCGAAAACCGGAGGACTGTTTTAATTCATCTTCTAGAGGACCAATAAAAGTATGGAAAAAATCAAGTACTAAAGCACCGCTGTTTTGCACGACCTGTCGAATTTCTGGCGTCACAATAGTATCAAACACAATGGGGCGTTCACCGCTGTCTTTTTCAGCTTTAGCCAGAATTCGACAAACTTCATGAGCTTTATCAACCGTATCGATAAAAGGTAAGGTGGTTTCTGAAAATTCGGTCTCTTCAAATTGAGATAAAAGGGATTGGCCAAACATTTCGGCAGTAATGCCTGTTCTGTCTGAAACAAAAAACACTTTGCGTTTCATATTTGTCCACCATGCAGTAAAATACGTCCTCAGTTATTGATTTAATCATGCCGAGAGTCGTCAAGCAACCTCAACTAAAGTTATGTTGGAACAAAACAGTTGTTGTAATATTATGAGTTTCTTGATTTCTTGCTTGAAGCGAAAGGCATGAATAACCCATTGGAGCAAAAACGTGCAAGATAATGTACTTTGGTATGACGGCTTAGGAATGAACGATGTTGAGCGGGTAGGCGGTAAAAATGCTTCCTTAGGCGAGATGATAAGTAACCTGAGTAATATGGGAGTCAGTGTACCTAATGGTTTTGCTACTACGGCTGATGCTTTCAGGGAATTTATGTCGCAAAGCGGCTTGCACGATAAAATTCAAACCGAGTTAAAGATCTTAGACGTCGAAGATGTTGATGCGCTTGCCGTCACTGGCAAGAAAATTCGTCAATGGGTGATGGAAACGCCCTTTCAAGCGGAATTAGAAGACGCTATCTATAAAGCTTATCTCAAGTTGAAAGGCGATGCGAATGATGAATTTGCTGTAGCGGTTCGCTCTTCTGCTACGGCAGAAGATTTACCCGATGCTTCTTTTGCTGGTCAGCAGGAAACTTTCCTCAACGTTCGTGGTTGGAAAAATGTTAAATTGGCTTTAAAAGAAGTATTTGCTTCCTTATTTAATGACCGAGCAATTTCCTATCGAGTCCATCAGGGCTTCGAACATAGCGAAGTGGCCTTATCAGCGGGTATTCAAAAGATGATCCGCAGCGATATTGCTTCCAGCGGAGTCATGTTTACCATCGACACTGAATCTGGTTTTCCGGATGTTGTGTTTATCACTGGCGCCTACGGTCTTGGCGAAACCGTTGTTCAGGGGGCGGTAAATCCTGATGAATTCTATGTCCATAAACCAACACTTGAAGCCGGTAAACAGGCCATTGTCCGCAAAAATATCGGTGGTAAGGCGATCAAAATGGTGTATACCAACGACGAAGGCCATGGTAAATCAGTCAAAACGATTGAAGTTGAAATGGCACAACGTCAGCAGTACTGTATCTCAAACGATGAAGTGCAGGAGTTGGCTAAACAAGCCATGATTATCGAAAAACATTACCAACGCCCAATGGATATCGAATGGGCCAAAGACGGTGCTGACGGTCAGATATATATTGTACAAGCCCGACCGGAAACCGTGCGAAGTCGAGATGATGGAAGAACTATTGAGCGCTATGTACTTGAAAATACATCAAAAATCGTTGCAACAGGACGAGCTATTGGACAAAAAATTGGTAAAGGTGCCGCTCGACTGATCAGTGATTTGTCGGAAATGTCAAAAGTTCAGGTGGGAGATGTTTTAGTGACGGATATGACCGATCCCGATTGGGAACCCATCATGAAGCGGGCATCAGCCATTGTAACCAATCGAGGCGGCAGAACCTGCCACGCAGCAATCATTGCACGGGAGCTTGGAATTCCAGCGGTTGTAGGGTGCGGCAATGCGACTGAACTGATCAAGTCTGATCAAGAAGTAACGGTTTCTTGCTCGGAAGGTGATACTGGCAATATTTACCAAGGGTTATTGGATTTCAATATCAATCACAGTGAAATTGATAATATGCCAGACCTACCATTCAAGATAATGATGAACGTGGGTAATCCGGACCGGGCATTTGATTTCGCACGATTGCCACATTACGGCATTGGATTAGCTCGATTAGAATTTATCATTAATCGAATGATCGGCGTACATCCTCGTGCATTATTAGAGTTTGATCAATTAGAAGATGACGATCTTAAATCCACCATTCAAGATCATATGGCCGGTTATGACGATCCTGTGTCTTTCTACGTTGATAAATTGGTCGAAGGTATTTCTACATTGGCCTGCGCTTTTTCACCGGAAAAAGTTATCGTAAGAATGTCTGATTTTAAATCTAATGAGTATGCCAATTTAATCGGTGGTCATTTATACGAGCCGGAAGAAGAAAATCCAATGCTAGGATTTCGTGGAGCATCCCGCTATATATCGGATGAGTTTATGCAGTGTTTCGAGCTTGAATGTCGAGCCATAAAAAGGGTTCGCGAGGAAATGGGGTTGGTTAATGTTGAAGTGATGATCCCCTTTGTCAGAACAGTGGATGAAGCTGTACAAGTGATTGAACTACTAAAGAAAAATGGATTAAAACGGGGTGAGGATGGCCTTCGAGTAATAATGATGTGTGAATTACCGTCTAACGCGTTGTTGGCCGATGAGTTCTTGGAGTACTTTGACGGATTTTCTATAGGTTCCAACGATTTAACGCAGTTAACATTAGGCCTGGACCGCGATTCAGCCATTATCGCGCATCTTTTCGATGAGCGAAATCCCGCGATTAAAAAATTACTGAGTATGGCAATCCAAGCCTGTCGTAAGGCTAATAAATATATCGGCATCTGTGGTCAAGGACCATCCGATCATCCTGATCTCGCGATGTGGTTAATGGAGGAGGGGATTGATAGTGTGTCGCTTAATCCGGATAGCGTCTTGGAAACTTGGTTATTTTTAGCGGGAAAAGAGCAAGAGTAATAAAAATCTAAAAATTTGACGGTGTTTTAGTCTTTTCTCGTCACTCGTGCTTATTGCTGACTAACCCGAATATAGACTCGTCGATTGAGTGCTCTGCCACTGGCTTTACGGTTACTGGCGATGGGATTTCGTTCGCCATAGGGCAAGATTTTAAATCGGGTTGGATCGGCGCCTTGCAATGTCAGTAGTTCTTGGACTGCGGCAATTCGTCTTTCTGATAGCTTATGATTGTAATTTCGAGAGCCTTTACTATCGGTATAGCCGCTAATAAAAACGACTTCTAGTTTCGGATCAAAACGGATATAGGCGGCAAGTGCTTTAAGTTTGTTTTGGTAGATCTCTTTGACGGAATGTTTGGCGAAATCAAAACGCAATGTCATTTTAGCTAGTTCATTCAACTTGTAAGGAACCAAGCCGCTCAAACAGTTCAAAAATTCGTCGTAAGGTTGTTTAAATCCTACTGCCGACAATGAGACTGCAACCTGATCTTGAATGGTGTCAAAGCTTTGATATCGAAAGGTTGGAAAACGTCCTATTTCCAGTTCGTTTAAAAGTTTCCAGCTGGCAGTATCGGCCCCTTGAAATATATGATCGCCGGAATGAATCTTAGTGCTTCCTAAATTTCTAGCCCGTTGCTTTGGTAACCAAGAAGGGCTCAAGGATTGAATGGAGGCAATTTTGACTGCGGTGATAGGCTGTCTTTTATAACTTAATTTGAATTCTAAAGGTTGTTTTGTTCCCGCTTGTTTAGCAAAAAAAGCTTGCCCGTAAAGAGGAACGCTGTGAGATAGCTTGCACCCCAAAGCGTTCCCACTAAACTGCCAATCGGACTCGTTGAGTTCGGCTTCGTAGACTTTGTAACTGGCATTTGCGTAAAAACAACCCAAAACCAAAAAACAAGATATAACGAGTTTCGAAAAGTGATGATTAATCTGAAGCATTTGTCATAGCCCCTTATTTTTCAGTTACATAGAAAATATACATACTCGGTTATCGGCTCAAAAAATAGTGACTTAAGTCGTGCGCAGAAAATAAGTGATTATTCTTTTCAGTAAATGATAGAATTCATTTTTGTTTTGAATATAAGGTATATTTTCAAAAATGACTATGATGAAACGTCGTTTCAGAGGTTTTTTTCCGGTAATTATCGATGTGGAAACCGGTGGATTTAATCCGCAAACCGACGCTCTGCTTGAAGTAGCGGCGGTGACTTTAACCTTCGACGATCAAGGCAATTTGCATCCTGATGCGGAGTTTCATTTTAATATTGACCCCTTTGAAGGGGCTAATATGGAACCCGCAGCGTTGGAATTCACGGGGATTGACCCTACTAATCCTCTGCGGTTTGCTGTGGCTGAATCGGTTGGTTTGAAAGAACTCTTTTCGGAGATTAGATGCGCACAGAAAGAAGCTGAATGTCAGCGTTCTGTTTTGGTGGGCCACAATGCCGCTTTCGATATTTCATTTATTCAAGCTGCTGCTACAAGAATTAATGCTAAGCGAAACCCCTTTCATCCCTTTACTTGCTTTGATACCGCAACACTTTCTGGACTTGCGTTAGGGCAAACCGTTCTGGCTAAATCTTGTGAATTGGCAAACATAAAATTTGATAGTAATGAAGCACATTCTGCACTTTATGATGCCCAAAAAACAGCAGAACTATTTTGTTATATTGTTAATCGTTGGAAAAAATTAGGTGGTTGGCCTTTGGGAGACTAAGCAGACAAAGACTGTCCATAATGTTTAACAATCGTTCTATCACCCGTTGAATTATAAAGGTTATTGTCTGGATCAAAACCTTTGATAAGGTTAAAAGTGCGTTTGGTAGAGACGGTGACTAGCTCTATAAGACGAGCATTCACTTCGTTGCTAAAATTACACTGTTCAACAAGGTTCATTAGTCGCTCCCAACTCGTGCTTAATTCTAGATTTTGTAAACAGAATTTTTTGACCTCATTTAATTTAGGTTGGCTTGCTTTGCCTTTGCTAATAATGGCAAGGATCTGTTGATGATTAATATTTTTAACGATTTCATTTTTTTCATTGGACAAAGCGGCTAATTTTGTAAAATCTCTTTTTTCTAAAGCAAGCTGTTCGCAATTTAAAATATCATGCAATGACTGATATTGCTCTATCCATTGATTTAATAGTGTTTGATAAACTTGAATTTCTTTCATGATTTTCTCCGTATCGTCATTTTTCGATAATTAGGATGTATTTGATTAATGATTCTCTAACAATCTAGAACCTTAGGCATAGCCGCTAATAACCACCATAGCTGGATTCAAAATCAAGCATTTTATTAGCGACCTGTTGATATTTAATCTGATATTCGCCTTTTGTTAATTTCTCTTTAACGGGTGAAATGCGATCGGGATCTAATATTGGTGCTGATTTCATTTGTTCGATTAGCTGACTAATTTTTCCAGCTTGCCCGGTGATATTCACAGAATCAGAATTTGAAGCGCCGCCTTTTGTGGCACTACTCTTTGATTGTTTTTTCTCTGATTTTCCAGTTTTGCCTAACAGCGCTTTGGATTGCCCTGGGACCAAACTACGAATATCCATTACCATGCTCTTAATCCTAATAAACTATTGTACCGCGGTTAGAGTGACTTCCAGTTGACTCTTACCTATCACTTTAGCACTAAACGAACGTTTCGATTGTAAATTTCTTATTTTTGTGCTTTCACCGATTGTGGCATCAGCCAACGCAACACCTTGTAAATTAATGGCTAAATATTGATTTTTAGCAGAGATCTGCACAATATCTCCTCTACAAACCATGCATATGCTGTCTTCAAAAATGACTGAACCGGCTCTTAGATTACGTTTTGGACTGGTATTGACAACTTGAGCTTTAGTTGTTGCTGGTTGTTTTCTTAGCATCGCGCTATTGACTCTCTTAAATGCTATATCTTGCTCTGTAATAATCGATTTTTTTGCAATATTGTTTTTCGCCACGATCACCTGGGTAAATTGATCAACGCTTGCAGAGATAAATATTTTCCATAAAACAGGGCTAGAGCAACTAATGCCAACCGTGACTCTGCCCATTGGTTTTGAGCTTGGAGGCAAAAAAGCCTGCAATTTGTCGTTACAGTGACGTAATTTCAGTCTGGGGTCTAGCGATCCAATACTAATTGTTAATGATGGGTTATCGGCAGCATTTGTTATTTCCTCAAGGAATATTTTTGCCGCCAAACGAATATTATCGGCTGACTCGAATGATGATGTTGGTTGGGCACCTACAGAACTTGACAAAATATTGACAATAATAATCAAGGATAGCTCTATCAATCTTCTCAGAAATGTCTTTCGGTTATGTCTTACGGTAAAAAATATCATCTTTATCCTACAGTTTGGTTGATTTTTACTATACTCATTTAAAGAAAGTTAAATTCCTATGGTTATTTACACTGTTATCAGACTGTTAGCCTTGTTTGAGCACAAATGCTTAATGACGTTTACCTCTGAATTTGGTCCGACAAGATCGAACAAAATATGCGGTAAGTTGACTGATACAAAGCCAATGAATGACCAATAGCTTTCCTTAATATTTAAGATAAAAAGCAGCAATAACCATGCCACTAACAGACATGGCAATAGAAAGAGGAACTATCGATGTCCAGTATTCTTGACTCCGTCAATCAACGGACCCAAATGGTCGGACAAAACCGGTTAGAATTGTTGATGTTCAGTTTGGCCGGTAAACAACTCTATGGTATTAATGTATTTAAGGTGAGAGAAGTTATTCAATGTCCATCTTTAACTACTTTGCCAGGGTGCCATCATGTGGTTCGTGGGATTGCTCAAATTAGAGGCAAGGCCATTTCGGTGATCGATTTAAGTATGGCTGTTGGCGGTCCTTCGCTTGGGGAAGTTGAAAAATGCTTTGTTATTATCGCGGAATATAATCGTAAAGTGCAAGGTTTTCTGGTTAAAGCGGTGGAGCGAATTGTTAATATGAATTGGAGCGACATTCATCCACCACCAAGCGGATCCGGCCGTACTCACTATTTAACCGCAGTAACTAATATTGACGATAAATTGGTTGAAATTATTGATGTTGAAAAAATATTATCTGAAATTACACCCAACAATGCCACTGTGAGTCAGGAAATTGTCGATGAAAATATCGGTAAAGCACCACAAGATAAATTCGTATTGATTGCCGATGATTCGGCAGTCGCTCGTAATCAGATAAAACGAACCGTTGAACAATTAGGGTTTAAGACCAAAATATTTAAGGATGGTAGAGAGTGCTATACCTATCTGGATCATCTTGTAGCCGACGGTATTACTCTTGACGATGAAGTCATTATGTTGATTTCTGACATTGAAATGCCAGAAATGGATGGCTACACATTAACGGCGGAAATACGAAATAATGAGAAACTATCTCATCTTTGGGTAATGTTACATACATCTTTGAGCGGCGTATTTAATGAGGCGATGGTTGAAAAAGTGGGCGCTAATGATTTCATACCTAAGTTTAATCCCGATGAACTCGCAAGGGCCGTGCAACGGCGTGTAGATTTTGAAGATTAATTTGAGTTGAAACTGGATAAAAAAGACTAATAAATGGAAATTTCTTCTACCGATTATAATACGTTTTGTCAAATACTTGAGAGACAGAGTGGTATTTTGCTTGGCGACAGTAAACAATATTTGGTCGCCAGTCGTTTATCCAATTTTATTCAAGAAAACAATATCGCATCGTTATCCGACTTGCTTTATGAAATAAATGCTCCTTCCGGTAAATTATTGCTACAAAAAGTCATTGATCAAATGACAACCAATGAAACGCTCTGGTTTCGTGATAGTTATCCCTTTGAATATATGAAACGCCACTTGATCCCGGAACTCAATAAATTAGGTCGCTTCAGGATTTGGTGTGCGGCTTGTTCTTCAGGCCAAGAACCCTATTCTCTGGCAATGCTTTTGGATGAAATATCAACCAAATCAGCCACCGAAATTATCGCCACCGATCTTTCTCATCGGATTTTACAAAAAGCCAGACAAGGTATTTACCAACAAATTGAACTAAAACGAGGACTGCCTGGTAATAAATTGCAACGTCATTTTAATAAAATGGATGAAAAAAACTGGCAGTTAAAGCCGGATTTAAGAGAAAAAATCCGCTTTCAGCAGCTAAATTTACTTGGTTTGCCATACTCCGTTGGAAAATTTGAAGTGATATTTTGTAGAAATGTTTTAATCTATTTTTCTCAAGACAATAAAACCCGAGTGTTGAACGGACTGATAGACAGTCTACGGCCAGGAGGCTATTTATTTTTGGGCGCATCAGAGTCTTTAACCCGAGATTGCAAACCTATGGAAATGGTACGCTGTAATCCTGGGCTGGTCTATCGAAAAAGTTAAGTGCTCGTTTAGATCGAAAACCCGTTTAGATCGAATCGTCATCTAGGTTGAATCTTCCAATTGACAGGCCTTGGCAGAAAGAGCCTTCGTTGCCGCTTTTGCGGAATTCCATTGCCGCTATCTAACATCAATCAAATTCTTAATATCCCAAATATAGCTCGGCTTGCCGAGCATTAAACCCTTTCTATTCTTCTTTCCGAAACTGGCACAAGCCTTGCACTAATACAAATATAAATACAGCTACAAGTACAAAGTAATATTTCAAACTAAACGTTCCAACAAGAATATTACAGTCGTGGTTGCATTATTTTTACAATGTCTTTTACGAGTAATGAAATAACACTGATGAGTGAATAGGTATATTAAAGTATGGCGATCAGTTTTGACAAAGCGTTTGGTGTTCATGAAGCGGCTTTAAATATTAAAGCTCAGCGAGCTGAAGTGTTGGCTAATAATTTAGCGAATGCTGATACGCCAAATTTTAAGGCAAGAGATATCGATTTTAAGCAAGCGCTACAAATGGCATCAAGTCATCAGCAATCTGGGCTTAAGCGAACGCATGCTAATCATATTGATAGCAGTATCGGAACCCAAATACCCGGGTTGTCTTATCGAATTCCATTGCAACCGGATACTGGCGATGGAAATTCAGTTGAAGCACAAATAGAGCAAACTAAATTTGCAGAAAATGCTATGCAGTATCAAGCCAGTTTAACCTTTCTAACGGGGCGTATTAAAGGTTTAATGAGTGCGATCCGGGGTGAATAATATTTTAGAGTTTAGAGTT
>Ga0256845_1000563_pt1 | contig 34496 bp, 26 predicted proteins | sample RiftiametaG_FD_189101 | JGI IMG/M metagenome (GOLD analysis project Ga0256845, IMG submission 189101) | Tube worm associated microbial communities from hydrothermal vent at the East Pacific Rise, Pacific Ocean - Riftia | ecosystem: Host-associated > Annelida > Integument > Unclassified ...
AGACTTCGCTTCCGGATAACCTACACAGAAAAAGGCAACCCTGGTTCTTGGAGCAAGACTGTTCTGAACAGCATCCCGCAGTGCAGGATACGCCCGAAACGCAGGACGAAACCTGGCCGGGATAACCATTATTCCATCGTTTCTGGGATCTCTTACCCTTCTGGCTCTGCCTTTCTTCGTGCTGAAACTTCCGAAACCGCGGAGAAACACAGACTCTCCATGACAAAGGCTTTCTGTGATAACATTCAGGAATGTCACAAGAACAATCTGAACTTCCTTTATGGTTAACCCTGTTCTTGACGCTGTCTTGCGAGCCAGTTCTTCCCTCGTCATCTGTACCCCCCCTCAGTATCTCTTATCTTACCATCCCGTGTACCGTTGAATAGCAGGCAGTCTCCCCTCCGTCAAGGAGCAGTTGTATAATCAAGCTATGACAAAAAGAACAATAGCTCTGGCCGGAGCTCCGTGTTCCGGGAAATCTTCGGTTGGCAGAATTCTCTCGGATTATCTTGATGCAAAGTTCATTGATACAGATCTTGTGATTGAAAGAAAAACCGGCCACTCTGTGCAGTGGATTTTCCACAACCAGGGAGAAAAGGCCTTCAGAAATGTGGAAAACAACGTTCTGTTTGATATTTTCAGGGAACTCTCGGGCACAACAGTTGTCGCTCTTGGCGGCGGTACCCTTCTGAACCAGGGCAACCTTACACTTGTACAGAAACACGCGCTTGTGTTCACCCTTGTTGCATCTGTAAACACACTTTTGGCCAGAAACTGCGGGAACAGACCTCTTGCCGCAAATTCACGCGCATTCAGGCAACTTATGAAGCAGAGAGAGCAGCACTATCTGTCGCTGGGTAACCCCATAAACACAGACAGCAGAAACGCCGAACAGGTGGCTTCAGCCGTTATGACAGCAGCTCTCCCTCTGTTGTTTCAGTGAGACCAGCCTTTGCAATGGTTTTTCTTGCGTGCTCCAGCCCCACGTAGAATCTGTTGGTGTATATGGTGTAGTCATCGCGAAGTTTCTGTGGAGTCATGTTCACCGTAATAACATTAGCCCCTGCCTGGAAGCATCGATACTGACCGTTTTCAATCAATCTCTCAAAGGTGCTGGTAGCGGGAATAAGAGTGTTCCTTAAAAACAGTCTCATTGCGGCAATAAATCGAAGCCCGAGTTCAGGGTCTCCCACCGGCTCATTCTCAAGAGGAGTTCCTGAAGCAGGTACAAAAACTGAGACACTGGACATCTCGGTTTCAAGCCTTTCCAGCAGAAGAAGATCATTTACAAGAGAATCTATTGTCTGCCCGGGCAGACCGAGAAGTGGCCCGGAGCCAATGTGAAAACCGTGCTTCCGAAGTATTTTCAGCCACTCGATACGACCTTCAAGGGTAAATCCCGGTTTCATCTTCTCGAAAAGCTCTGTGTCGGAGGTTTCGTGTTTAAGAATAAACTTGTAAGCACCGGCTTCGCGCCACATATCCAGATCGCTCTCCTGGTGAACACCCACGCACAGCAGCACACCCATACCCAGCTTGCTTATGTCAGAAATAACATCTCTAAGCCATACTGCACCGTATGATTCACTTTCTGCAGCCTGCAGAAAGAAAGTTCTTATTCCGTTATCGTACGCTTTGCCGGCAATTTCAAGAAGTTCATCGTGCTCAAGCGAAAACCTGTAACCATCGGGGTTGTTCAACCTCATTCCACAGTACAGACAGCTGCATCTGCATGAGTTGGCAAACTCAACTACAGCCCGAATAAAAGCCTTTCTGCCAAAAACCTCATCTCTTACTTGCCTTGCGGCAGCGTAGAGAAGCTCAGCCTCTTCATCGCTGCTCAACAGCATCATTCTAAGATCGTCTGCTGTAAAACCGCTTTTCTGTTTCTCTTCAATCCAGTTACCGGTTATTTTCGCTGTCATGGAGTTTCTCCCTGATCCTTTCCAGTACCTTCAACTTCAATTGTTCGCCGGGAGTGAAACCGGTCCACAGTCTAAACGATTCAGCAGCCTGCTCGACCAGCATCTTCTCGCCGGTTCGAACAGGTGACAACAAACGATTCCGCCAGCTCCAGCGGGGATTGTAATTCAAATCTGCAAAATACCAGCCCTCCGGTATTTCAAACGGAAACACATCGTCATCGTTCCACCCAAGTGGAGTGGCATTTACAACGGTGGCCACTGCGGACACGCTTCCCGGTAAGATACTCTCTCCTCTTCTAATAACAAACAATTCCGTATTACTCAGAGCGGCGCGCACTGCCGCTGCCGCTCCTCCTGAACCAACCACGTAGAACGGGGCAGGAAGATTTGCAGAGAATGCCTTAAACCCGGCAATATCTGTATTGCAACCCTTTACGCCATCACTGCCGAACACCAGAGTGTTTACAGCTGCGGTTTCCTGTGCTTCCCGCGAGAGAAAATCACACAGGTTAGCAGCAGCAGTTTTGTGTGGAAGTGTTACGTTCAAGCCGGTAAACCCATTTTTTTCTGATTCCGCCAGAAACGGTTTCAGATTACCTGGTTCCACCGGATACAGCAGGTAGGAACCGGCCACCCCGAAATAGTCGAGAAACATGCTGTGTATATCAGGAGAAAGAGAGTGGGACACTGGCCACCCAACAAGCCCGCCTTTGAACTCAGGAACCATGGTGGAATCTGCGAACAGCCTGAAACGCCCTGACAATTACATCGGCCAGCCCTCTGGGTCTGTAGAACACCGGCTCAAACAACTCCTCGCCAGGATACAGTTGATCTGAAAGAGGCGCATCTTTGTACAGCCTGATTGTGCCTATGTTTATGAATGTGCTCTTCCATCCCAGAAGCAGTCTGGCTTTTACCATGAACACGAATTTCATTATCAGCGCCATCAGATTCTCGCCAGGCGAAGCGCTGAAAAAATTGATTCCCACCGTGAGCCCTGTAGCCCTGGCCTTTTTAACCACAGGCCAGAGTTGTTTCAGTGAACCGCTTTTACCCATAAGCCTCCAGCCTTTCTCCGTAATCACATCAGGCGAAAAATCAACCCATCTGCAACCGGCTTTGTACATAACATCAAGGCTGTCCAGCGGAACGGATTCCGACATCCATGCCCCCCATGCAGGTATACTCTGCAATTCGCCCAGAGCTGAAATCAGTTCTATGAAGTAAGCCCGGGGATAGTCAAAAACAGAATCCACAAACATAAAGCTGGAAAAACCCTGGCGGGTAACCTCTTTTATATCTTTAACAACAGAACTGACAGGTCTTAACCTGAAACCATTCCCGCTGAGCGATTTGTATGTACAATAGGCGCAATTGAATACGCATCCTCTTCTTGTTTGAACACCCACAGAACCTTTGCCCGGATAATCGGAGGCTGGAAATACACTGTAATCCGGAAGTGGAATATCTTCAAGGGAAGGTCTTGGAGGTCTTGCAACCCTGTTGTGAAGCCACTCCGGTGCCGGAGCGCCTTCAATATGAGCAAGAAGCATGGGCAGGGCAATTTCACCCTCGCCAACCATGGCGAAGTCAATCCTGGGCCACAGTTTCATAATTCTCTCCGGGTAGATGGAAAAACCGGCTCCTCCTGCAACTACCGTTCCCTTCCAGTTTTCAAGGGCACCCATTATTTCATCCAAAGAGTTGAGGTACCAGTGCGTAACCGGATACGAGCTGTCATCAATATTCCTGACGGAAACTGCAACAACATCTGGGCAAAATACATCGAGAGCAGAGGAAAGCGCGTCTCCTGGAGACTCCTGCAGGCTGAGATCAAGCCCTGAACACTCATAATCACCCAGCGAACCGGCAAGGCAGGCAAGACCAATGGGGTAAATAGGCGTCTCTTTCCGACCCACCGGAGACTGAACAAGAAGAACTCGCAAAAAAACTCCAATCCATTGACCTTTGCCCCGACCACCTCTTTTACTATAATGAAAAAGTATCCGGCTTACATAACTGTTACTCAGCGGCGGAGGGGTTTCAATAAAGACAGTAGATATTTCAAGGCTTGTTGCGGCAGCAACAGGGCTGTTGTTGGCCGCAGGCATGTTAGCTGTATCGAAAGATCCGGCGATATCGGCGATGATACTGTTTGCCGGTATGGCCTCATCGTTAATGGTGGTTGAAATGAGGGCGGGGCTGGTAACACTTTTTCCAGCCCTTTGCTGGCTTGCATTTTATTTTGGAGGAACTGTTGCCGGTGTGGTAACATCAGTCGCTTCAATTTCCACAGGGCTGTATTTTCACTGGAGTAACCGGCAGATCAGACACCTGTTCTTAAGCTACATTCCTGTCGCTCTTCTTTTTACAGCAGCTGCAGACATTGGTACAGGTGTTCTTGTTCCCGCAGGGATAGTGCTGCAGCTTGCTTTCCACGCTGCTATCCGCAAATGCTCTGTAAACCTGGCTGGTATGATTGCTGCAACCTGGATCATCAACGGAATCTTTGCTCACCTTCTGTTGTTTTTCATGGTGGAAGACGGTATTGCAGGTTGTGCCGTTATTCTGACCATAGTGCTTGTTTCCCTTGCGCACGACTATCAATTCCGGAACAGGCTGCACATCTTCACAGACCGCATTAAAACGCTTTCTCTTCAAAACAGACTGGTAAGTTTTCTTTACAATCCAGACGACAGCTTCATGCTGTTCCTTATGGACGGTACCCAGGTGTGGACAATGCAGGGGAAACCGGCCTCTGTACCGATCCCCGAAACCCCGTCAAAAACATTCTCTATTGAAAAACATGGAGACTGGATTGCCGTTTCCACAAACAGCTCCGTGTTTATTGCAGAAGGCGCCGCTGCACATGAACTTGAATCCCTTGGAAATGCCGAACTTAAAGAAACACTTGCTCTGCTGGAAAATGTCTGGAAGGCATCCTTCAGCAAGAGAAGGCTGGAAAACGCTTTTCTTGGTGCCGCTATGATGTTTGTTCAACTTGCCGACAGGAGAGATTCAGATACTCATTCTCATTCTGTGAGAGTCTCCAGACTTTCAGTAAAACTGGCACAGATATTGGGCCTCTCGCACAGCAGTATTCTTCAGTTGCAGTTAGGGGCGCTGCTCCATGACATAGGAAAACTTGCTGTTCCCGGAAGACTGATCATGAAGAAAGGGCTGCTTACAAAATCTGAAAGGAATGTAATAGAAACGCATCCGGAATCAGGTGCGAAACTGCTTGGTGCAATGCAGAAATACGATGAAGCCTCTTCCATCGTGCTTCAACACCACGAACATATAGATGGAAGCGGGTATCCCCAGGGCATTTCCGGTTCTTCCATATCGCTGTTTGCAAGGATCGTTTCTGTGGCTGATGTGTTTGATGCAATAACCTCTCCCCGGGCATATCATTCTGGAAAATCCGACACAGATGCCCTGGCTGAGATTAAAAAATACAGGGGAAGATATTTCGATGCCAACGTTGTTGACGCACTGGAAGCGATGCTCCGTGAAACCTGAAACAAAATACCTTATTGCGGCTCTCACTCTTGTTTCCCTGTTCTTTGTCTTCCCGGCAGACCACCTTCAGCCTCTTGATCCCATAGACACTACAGTTCTTCTTCTGCTGGCTTCAACTGGAATGCTTCTGTCGAGAATGTTCATACTCTCCTCCGACAGCAGCGACAGAACAGGAATAGAACCAGCTGTTATTGTAAGCCTTGCCACATGGGGCACTCCGTGGGCTGTTTACCCGCTGATTGCACTGATGACCTTCAGCGGCAGTATTTTCAACTCTGTCAGAATGCAGAAAAATCTGTCCCTTCATATCCCCGAAGCAGTCTTTCAGGGTGTTTCTTTCGCCTTTTTGCTGAAACTGAGCAGCAGTATCTATTGGAACCTTTCAGGAGCTCAAACAGGAGGCGGAGCTATTAGAACCTATCTGTCCATGGTTGCAGCTGTTGTTCCTGTAGCAGCTTTAAGGTGTATTTCAGCATGCAGCTTCAACGCACACAGAGGCACACTATCTACAATGTTCAGAAAAGGGCTTCTGCTGAATACATTCATAGTTCTGCTGGCAGTTCCATCTGCAATGGCTGTTCTTAAGGAGGGAGGCAGTAATCACCTGCTTGTTTCATGCGCGTTCGGGCTTTTTGCCATTCTTGCTGTTCACGGTATCAACCTGCGGCAGAATCGGTCTGCCAATGAGAAAACAGATGAACTTGAAACTGTAATAAAACTAAAAGAACTTTCAGGCAATCTGTTTTCCGCCACCTCCGAAATGCAAGCCATTAAAACAATCAGCAGTGCAGTGTCCACTGCATGGGGGTGCAGGGTCGCTGTGCAGTGGAAATCACTGAAGTACTTTCACGGCAGCTGGTGGAACACAGCAAGCACGGTTTGTATCGAGCACGGTGCCGGCCTCACCATCTGGGTAGATTCCTTCAGCTCTACCATACCGGTTTACATGGATTCTTTTCTCAACAGGGCAGTTCCGGTTCTTGCCGACCTTGAAGCCAGGAAGAAAATGGAAAAAACATCGTGGGAAGCCATGGAAGCAATGGTTTCATTTGTTGAGCAGAACAACAGTGATTTTGCCGGTTTCAGCCGAAGAGTGGCAGCAACAGCCACTCAGATCTGCCGCTCACTGCAGAAGGATATATGGTTCCAGGACTGCATGCGTCTGGCGGGCCTGCTTCACATGGTCTCTCTTCCGAAAAGAAACGAAGATAGCTCTTTGAACGCCCCCCATACTCTTCCGGAAATAACCCGCCAGGCACTTGAAGAGATGACAGAGCACTGGGGAGGTACTGGGCCTTCAGGCAAGTCAGGAGAACAGATTCCCCTGCCAGCCAGGATCCTCGCGGTGAGCATTGCCTGGGAAAGAGCAATGAATTCAGGAGAAGAGATAGCAATCAGAGACATGAACATGAGAGCGGGAACCCTGTACGACCCACAGCTTTCAGAACTGGTTATTCAACTTAACGGCTAACCGGTCAGTGAACTGTCTGTATACCAGACGAATTTTCAGAATACACACAGCACCTACTCATCTGGATGATCCATTATCCAGCTGTAAACATTCCATCGCCCCAGCATTGGAAAGCATGGAGGGTGCAGTGCACCGAGCCCCTGCTCCCATGTGTTACCTACATAGTACCCACTGCCCGCTGATGAAAGCCTTCCCATGGTTTTTTCAGTGAGGCTTCCTGTAACTGTTATTCTGACCTGTTCATCTGGAAGATAGGGCACCTCAGCTTTGAAACAGCCTGCAGGGGCGGCAAGACAGGCCCTTACAAGAAAACCCCTGTCGGTTTCTATATCCCACGGGCTAGCCCAATCAGAGCCTCCTGTTTCATCGGGGTCAGCGGGTATTATTATGTCACCCAGAGCCACAAGACCCAGTGGCCCTCCAGAGCCAGTTGCACCACCGTCAATTTCACCACCTATCTCCATATCACCAAGGGTTATAACGGTAATCGGGTGATCCGGTCGATTCAGTGTTTTAACCATCACAGAAGAGAAACCGTTTCTTGCAATAACCAGATCAACGCCTGTGAGATCAATTACGCTTTCTTCAGATGTTTGACTTTCCTTGAACATCAGAACCTGACCGTTGATGATAATTCTTTCTGCTTCCACCCTTGCTTCGTTGCTGTGAACAGAACCTGAAGCAATACTGCTGAAACTGCTGTGCATTCTCGAAAAATCAATCTCTGGAGCACTGGCGTTCCAGTAGGGCCTGCCCTGACGATGGTTAGAGTACGGCCTTACCCAGACATTGCTGCCTTCCGGATGGGGAAGCGGTGAAATACCGATTCCTGAATAACTAAAACCCCCAGACGCTGTGGTGGAAATTATCTGGGCGTATGGATCATCTGTTGAGTCAGGTGAATAGCTGCTGAAACAAACAACACCGTTGGAATGAACCGGGCCATTAACAACTCTTCCGTCAACAAAATACCAGCTAGGAATGCCCTCATCTGTGAGAAGTGCAAAACTGGATGGATAAGCGGGAGTAGCCCCAAGCTCAATATCCCGAATTACATCCCCGGACAGACCCTGCGAACGTATTTCAACCGCCCCGTTGCTGCACGCCCCCCCCAAACCGTGCAGCGGTTCAATAACAACCTGAAAACTGCCGCAGTCGGGAAGGCTTATCCATCCGGCACTGTCAGCTTCCAGCTGCAGTTCAATAGGTTCCCCATTCTGCGGAACAGACTGCATGGATTCAAGGTGATGAAGAGCCAGTGCCGCACCGGCTTCAGCCGCCATGCCCGCCCGAGCTCTGTTTATTTTAAACACATGAGCACGGGCATTCATCTGAAAATAGGTGTAAACCACGCCGGTAAGAACAAACAGCACGGAAGCCACACCTACAACAAGTGCAAGTGCGCTTCCGTTCTGCTGTTTCACGGGGGGCTTCCCGCCTGTCAACTCAGTAATAAGGGTGGCCGCCTGAGGATACTTCATTTACAGTCATGTCAGGCACTTCAGCCCACATGATAGTGATCCAGTTCGCAGTGGTTGGAAAGAACGGGGGATGCATGTAAAGAAGCCTGGGATCAAAGAGAACACCGATATCAAATCCGCTGCCTCCGTTATAACCGGAACTTGTGTAACCCTCTTCCTGTACCATGTAACCACCATTCAGTCTGAACTCCTGGGGCCCCAAAGGCCATCTGTGATTGGATGCCACAAGATTACCCTCAAGGGCAACGATTACCGCATAGTAGTTCAGACCGTTTTTCGTATCGATGTGGAAGGGTGCAGGGTTCCATGGAGATTGATCTCCAACCAGTTTTTCATCAGCAATTATCAGGTCTCCGTTTACGGTCATTATACCCAGAAGCTGCTGATTGGCTTGATCCTGCAGATCAGTGTTCTCGTATGTCAGCTCTCCGGACATATACACGTCACCCCTGCACCCGATGGTAAGAGGCATATTCAGCCCCAGCAGCTGGCTGCCCCGAAGAAAGAAGCACTCATCCTGCGCGTTTTCTATCCACACCACCGGGTTCACCAAACCTCCCAGGTAGAACTTCTGGACAGCTGAGGCGGGGGTTGCCTTTATCATCAGGGTATCCCCCTTCAACGCCAGCCGTGAACTGTCGGCAATGGTTCCAGAGGCAAAGTAAAGACCATCGGTCTGTGCCGCCGATCTAACACCCTGCCAGTTGAGTTCGTTTGCACCAAATGGAATTGGGTCCACATTCAGGTCAAAGAACGGCGGCCCCATGCTCAGTCTGTTGAATGGCTGCATCTGCAGGTTTCCATTGGAGGGAGTGGTTCTGTGAGTGTTGCCCTGCGACAAATAATAGCCGGAAGTAAGGTTAAAAGAATAAAAGAAAGGATCGTTTTCAGTGGACGCCGATGGGCTTATTACCCTCACCGCCCCGTTAGCGTAAAACGGACCGTCAAACCTGTAACCGTCTGTGTAGTAACCGTTGGTGGTTGGGTTGTCCATAAACACCGAAAACCTCGCCAGGTTCTCGGGCATCACGATGCACTGCATTCCGTAGGTATCCATGGTGCGCCCCGGAACTCTGGCTAAACACCTTATCATGTAAGCATTGGCAGATGTAACCCGATCGTTTTCATTGCTGGGATCAACCGATGCGTAAACGCTGCCCATGCCTCCTGGAAGGTCATAGAAAGAGTTCTCGGTGCCCAGAATGTCCCCCGGATTAGAATCCGGGGGAAGGGCTGCTCCTGCGGTGAGCATGTGGGTAGCCAGATTGACACCGGCTTCGGCTGAAAGTTTAGCCTGTATCCTGTCTCTGGCCCAAATCTGCGTGTTGGCATTCATCTTGAAGTACTGGTAGGCTCCAGCGGTAAGGATGATCAGGAACACGGAGGCGACCAGAACAAGAACCAGAGCCGAACCTCTTGTGTTATTTGTGTACATCACCATCCTCCTAATAGATGTAACGGCCATAAAAGCCGATGTTATCGATGTTCCAGCCACCTAGCTCCACAAATGGACCGGAGTCCATTACGAATCTGATGAAGTAGTATGTTTCCCCGTCAGCTATCGCTTGCTCGAAGTAGTGGGTAACCGGAATAGTCTCGACCACCCAATCACTATCGTTGTAGTGACATTCCTTCACAGTAGTCCAGTCGCTTCCTGCAGTTGGCAGGGTATCACTTGTGCTAAATGCCATCTGAACGTAGGCGAAGTCGTTGGAGGCCAGCCTGAGACACCTGTCAAAGGAAACTGTTATGGAATCGTAGGAAGAAAGGTCTGATATCTGGTAGGCACTTGAACTCAACCAGCTCCATTCACCTGACATATACAGACCGTCATCTGTGAGATCAGTTCCGGCAATTCTGTTTTCATTGTCGGGAATAAGTGCAGGATCAGTGTTCGGTGTAAACAGCGGAACTCCTATCTCCCAGTCGTTCTGGGTTCCACCTGAAACCCAGGTGGTTTGCCCACCGAATCCAAGTTCGGTAAGGGTGTAGATGGCTTCAAAATCACTGTACATGTTTCCAGACGACAACGGCATAAGATCCACAGTGGCAGTTGAGTCTTCGTCAACGTAGCGCAAACCATGGCTGAGGGTGCCTATCATGAAAGCAGGCCGCATGGTAGCCCGGTTAAGGTAATTGGGATCGCTACTGCCGGATACAGCTCTTCTTGCGGTATTGGGGTGGGTTCCGGCAAACCAGCCGTAGCCGGCGGCAGGATTTGTATGCATCATCTCAAGTTTTACTATCAGGTTGCCGGAAGCAGGCAGCACAAAATCATCGACAAGGTTTATCTCTACCCACTCACCGGCAGTGGGTACAACAGTGTACGAACCGCAGTAGGTAAGTGTGCTCTTGTCCAACTCACCGTCATCTGCGAAAATGTCGTCTGTTGTACTGCCGAGGTATACCTTTACCTCATTGTAGTACCAGGTTCCCGACGGTGCTTCCGGCTTGAAACCTATAGACTGAAGAACAACACCGGAAACAGTTCCGCTGACTTTGAAATCGTCAAGAGTCCACCCGTTCCGGACTCTGCTACCATTGGAGTGGAAAACAAATCTGAACTTAACGCTTGTGCCCACGTACGAATCCAGAGCAATGTCTATTGTTGTACTGCCGGATGTTCCGGTAAAAGCACTGTGCCCTGAGTAGCTGGAGTTGTAGGATGTGCAATCAAGGGTACTCCAACTGGTTCCACCATCTGTGGATACTTCTATCCACCCGAAATCGAAGCCGGGATCAAAATCAACCGACTGGGTGTATGAAAGCACAGAGTTCGCTGTACCTGATGGAATAGTAACCAGAGGAGATTCCAACCAGCAGTCTGTGTTGTTGCTGTACTGTGTTGCGTTGTTCGCGTGAAGAGTCCACTTGTGATTTCCGGAAATATCTTCAAGAAGCCAGTCATCGGTTCCGCCTGCTGCAACCGCTTCGTGATGCCAGCCCAGCGCCGCATACTTATCGCGGATAACACCGAGCTCAAACCCGTGCCACTGCAGACCGTAAGCAGCCCACGGACCTATTCCATACTGGCTGAGAGCTATTCCGAAGTTCGTAGAGAACGGAACAGAATTGGTCACGGCTGCGTCGTCAAGATCAACACCAATTCTCTGCCAGGCAGTGCTGGAAGAAGGTGTTCCCACCCTGTTCATGACAATGGTGGAATTGTCTGCGACAATTATTACATCATCAAAACTGATACCATCGTATCTGGTGGCATTTATGGCCCGATAGTTATCATACTGGCTGAACACTATGTACAGCTTCGCAGGCATTGTACCTGAAGGTGTGAATGTGTAGCTGTAACTGTTCCACTGACCGTCGCCTACTGACCCTGGATCAAGGTTTTTATAGCCTTCCACAGTGCTGGCGATTCCATCACCCAGGCTCCAGCCTATGTAATCTCCTCTGTTGGTTGAGGATATGAAGTTGTGTGTTTCGTCTCCGTGATCCGCCATTCTATAGAACACAGTGATAGGTGTTCCGTCTGCAACACCGGAAGTGTTCACCTCAATCAGCATACGCGACCTACTGAAGTTACCGTTTCTGTCGCAATCCAGTGTAACGAATTTTGTTGCGTTGTTCCACCCGGGTGAATGAACTCTGTGGCGCCCGTGGTTGCCAGCCCAGAATGTTACATCACCGTTGGATAAAACAAGGTTTTCAAAGTTCTCTGAAACCAGTGTATCAATTGTTCCAGTGCGAGACAGAACAAACACACCATCTTCGGAATTGATCGTTTCAGATGCGCCAGCCCTGCTGTTCACAGTAATGTAAAGATCGTCTGTGGAAGCGTTGTAGGCAGAAAGATCAACAGCTGTAGCAGCAATATTTCGATCGTAACCGCCTGCACTGGTTCTGTGCATCTGAAGCGAAGAATCTGCGAGAACAGAAATATCACCTGAGCCGGTGGACTGGTAGGCCCACACCATAGACTTTGAGGCATGCCCAAAGTCGTTGTACAGGGGTATAGAGTCGGGAATCATAGCCCCGTTTTCAAGATTATCTTCCCATGTTACGACAGGAACATCCCCGGGAGAGTCTCCTTCAAAATCCTCCAGGTTGATCTCTTCACCAAGCGGTGGCGGAACCGGTTCAGGAAGGCTCCATATTACCACATTGTAGAGGAACGTCTCTCCATCAGCGGTGTATTTAGTGAAGTCGGGGGCACAGTAGTGGATACGCCTGCGGGGTAAACTGTCCTCAAAAATCACCGACACTCCGGAAACTGTGGTATCCGAGCTGAGCCCTGCAACAAGACGTGTATCAGAGGTAAAGGTTCTCAGTGTGGTTATGTGCGTTCCCACCGAAGTATTGTAGATATTGAAAGGATCCGGAAGATCTTTGAATATGGTATGAGACACATTCTTGTTTATGGTGCAGTCATCTCCGGAAATCGTTCCGACAACATCTCCCATGGCAAAAACATTTTTAGCGTCTCCAGGGTCAAGGGCAATGATGGGCACTTTTATGTTATTCAATGCTCCGGCAATTGTATTGTGATCCAGCGCACCGGGCACTTCCCGCAGTATTACCAGATCAACTCCGGAACTGTCGTATTCGTATGATTCCAATTCATCATCGGTTAAATCAACAAGGGTAAACCCCCAGCCGTCGAGCAGATCAAGAAGCTTGGCCTGATCTAAAGTTGGTGCATGGGCAGTGGAGTCCCCATCAACATTTACCACTATTTTGGCATCGGGAGCTGGCGGCCTGTAGAACAGCGGGTCAAAGTTGTGAGACACACCCAGGTTTCTGGGGGTGATCACAGTCTGCATCACAGTCTGGTACACATCATCCATGTATGTGTCTTCCAATGTGATTCTTACAACCACATGCCTCACTGCTTCCCTGCTCGCCTCATCCAGAGGTTTTGCCAGGAAAGTACCGTCTTCATCCATGTAGTTGAACTGAAGATCAACCACCTGTGTTCCTATAGCACGATCTGCTCCTGTGCTGTCGGTTATGTGAACAACATCGTAGGCATCTCTGAAAATCTGTCTGTGATCGTTGCCGTTGAGGGATTCGTCTCCCTCAAAATCGGCATAGAAGTGGAAAGAGCTTGTGGTGGCAAGCTCTACAGGCTTCCATTCATCCTCTGTCCAGCCTCCATTCGGCATGTAGCCAGCCCACAGAATAACATCGGACATGGACTCGAGGATAAGCTTGCCGGTGGATGCGAGCTGATTCTGTCTGCGCGTAAAGTGGAACTGTTCTGTTCCCTTAACGAAAAACATGTATACGGCGGCGAAAAGAACTCCCATGATTCCCATGACTACCATCAGCTCGATAAGGGTCATTCCCGATCTTTTTCGCGGCTTCATCTGGCGTTTTAACATTCCATTCACCTCCTATAAAATTGTGCTCAGGCTGAGGGTATCCGGACCCTCAATACCTGACCATGTTACCTGGCACTTAACGTACTTCGCTTCTGGATAGGTAGAATACGGGGTATTGATATAGACTGATCTGGTATACCCCTCTACAACGTAAGGCGGGTTCTGCCACCCGTCGTTCATGGAAACCACATCCTGCGTGCGCAACAGTTCAATGCCTTCACGACAGATTTCAAGGGCCTGGCCCTGGTCATCCATCTGATCAGACATCTTTATGATGTGCATGAAGAAAAATGCAATTCCAGTTACAACAATGGCCAGAATTATCGAGGCAATCACAACCTCAATCAGGGTAAATCCCGCTCTTCCCTTCAATCTTTGTTTTTTCATAGCAGCTCCTGTCTGTTTGCGTTGCTTTCCACGTAAAATCGCCTTGTTAATTCTATTGATACCGAATCTCCTGAAGTTACTTCCACAAATACATCTACGGTGTTATCCCCGGAAGATCCAACTGTTGTTTCCACTTCGTACTGATTACCCCACAGGGTATCCGGATGCTGTGATGTGCCTGGTGCAGGAACCTCTTCCCGTCTTTCTATTGCGGCAATTTCAACCCGTGCCAGGGTAAGTGCCCCGTCCTGAAGTTCCAGGGTTTTTCCACCGCGTACAAATGAAACCAGGGCAACAAAAAGAGCAGAGAGTACAACCAGTATTATCACAGAAGCAACCGCCACCTCTACAAGGGTAAAACCTTTTCTCATTTGTCCAGCCCCTCGAGTGTGTGAAATACGTTCAGCCTGCCTTCCGACTCGTAGATTGAGTAAGTGTAGGTTTCGCCTGGGGTTGTTTCCCCTCTGTACCTGTTCTGAGTAGAGAATGACATCTGAATTCCGTCACCATTTACAGGATTAAAGCAGGTTTCAACACCGTTTTCCGCGATCCTGAAGAAATCTGTCTCTCCGCCGTCGGCATTTCCTGTAAATACATCGCCGGTTAACAGCTCAAGAATATGTCCGGTGGACGAAGCAATAACTGCACTTCCATCTATAATGCCAGTTATGGTGTTTCCTCTTCCGGTGAATCTGCCCTGCCATCCAAGTTCGTAAACCATCTCCGGATCAAATTCGGTAAAACCATCGTATGCCAGCCTTAACCACCTTGTTTCCCCTGACGCCATTTTCCACATACCGCAGAGACCGGTTCTGCCGCCTACACTTCCCCATGAAATCAGAGAGCCTCCAGGGCTCGCCTTCAATATTTCATGTGTTGAGCCGGAATACACAGACAGTGAAAAACGGGTAGCAAACGCCATATCCGCCATACCATCGTTGTTGAAGTCGCCGCCAAACACATCTTTTATGTGAGCCCCGCCAAATGATGGAACAGACTGCTGAGCCGAACCAAACATGGTTCCATCGGAAAGAAACACAGGGCAGGTTCCTCCTGGTGAACCCACATGACTGAACTCGCCGGTTTCACAGTTAAAAACAACACCCAGATTTGTGCCTTGGGTTACGATGATCAAAGGTGATCCGTCAGGAGCCTCTGCCGCAGAAAACATCGATCTGGGAGAACAAACATCGGAATCAACCACAGTACCTGCCTGAACACCATCTGCAGTAAGACAGGCGAAGTATGTTCTTCCTGCCCCTTCAAAAACCGCAATAACAGCATCTTCCCCGTTAAACACAAACGGGGTGCCGGCAACCGGGTGCATGTCTGTTTCCATGGTAAACTGCGCAGTTGGATTAAAACTGTTTCCGCTGAAGAAAGTAACCATAATATCGGATTCTCCTGCTCGCCGGATAGCGACCAGACGGCTGCCTGCAGGAACCACAACAGCACTGGATGCATTATCCAGCGGGAAAAAACCGGTTCTTACTCCGGCAGTACCTGTTTCCAGAAGGGTAAACTCAGTTGAAACCCCTGCCAGATCAAACTGAAGGTCTCCGTTTGCCGCCCCTGGGCCGCTCTGCGAAAGAAGCATGGAAAGGCCGTCGGCGGCACTTGCCTCCGACAGAGATATCTGAGCATCGTTCAGCCTGTTTATGTGAGAATCTATCATTCTTCCAGTAAGACTGATAAGCAGTGTAGCCGCGAGCATTACAACTACCGCTGCCAGCAGCGCAATCATCAGCGCGGCACCTGTACTGTTTTTCCTTGTGTGTGTTATTGTTTTCATGCACATAACTTATGCATACTAGGTGCCACAAATAGCTGCTATTTTATTGACTATTGCTAATCATAATGCGCGATTAGAAGTGAAGCGATGGTTACACCAGTGTGAAAGCTGCTTCACACAAGGGTGTACAGGCCTCCGGGAATTCTTATAACAAGACCCTGCAGTTCCAACTCGAGAAGTCTTGCGTTTACAGTTGAGGCGTCTTGCCTTAAATCAAAAGAGAGCTGTTGAGCTGTGATTCGTTTCCCTGAAAGAGATGCAAGAATCGGATCTGAAACTGGTACTGAGGGTGCATGGGCACACCCAAACCCAAGCTCTTCCGCAAGTTCTTCCGCAGAAAGAACCACACCAGCACCGTCGCGGAGAAGCCTGTTCGAGCCCATGGTACTGGATCTTGTTATATCGCCCGGAACGGCAAATACATCCCGCCCCTGATCAAGTGCTGTGGCAACAGTAATCATTGTACCGCTTCTCTCGCCTGCCTCAACAACCACCACCGCCTTTGACAAACCGCTGATAATTCTGTTCCGCTCGGGAAAGGTGTATCTGGCCGGTTTAACTCCGGGAGGATACTCGGATATAAGACAACCGTGTTCAGCCACCCTCTCTGCGAGAGAGGCGTGTTCCGGGGGATACATCACATCAAGCCCTCCGCCCATCACAGCAGCCGTTGGCGAACCTCCATCGAGGGCACCACGGTGTGCTTCTCCGTCTATTCCACGTGCCAGGCCACTTACAACACACACACCGGAATTGCTGAGTTTCATGGATATCTTTCTCGCCGTTTTCCTGCCGTACAGAGAACACCTTCTGGAACCGATTACTGCCACTGCAGGAGACAGTTCTGAAGGCGGGTACTTGCCTCTGTAAAACAGAACAGCAGGGGGATCGGGAATGCTATTTAGCATCTCGGGGTAACCTTCTCCGGAGTAAAAAACAGCCTTAATTCCCAGCTTCAGTGAAACTGAAAAGGCCTTTTCCACATGCGTGTCAGGAATCATTGAAGCTATTTGTTCCGGTGTACCAGTGCGCAGCAGCCGGATAAGCTCTGCTCTTGAGAAACTGCTGCAGGCTGCAAGTATCAGGAGGGCTCGGAGCCTTTTCGTCTCTCCTGAAGGATCAGTTTTCCAAGCCTTCTTAGAAATTCCTGAACCCCCTTTCCAGTTGCAGAACTGAGCGGCATAGTACCTTTGGGCAGAGTAGCCAGAAGCCTTGTTTCTTCCTCGGCTGTCAAAGTATCGCACTTGGAAAGAACCGCCATGGCACTGATACCGGTAAGATCAGTACCGTACTCGAGCAGTTCATTCCTCAGAGTAGCCAGCTGCCCTTCAGGAGTAACCTCCATATCCGGCGAAACAACAAACACAAGGATTCTGTTTCGTTCCGCGTGGCGAAGAAACCTGAGACCCAGACCCACTCCCCTGCTGGCTCCTTCAACAAGCCCCGGCAGGTCAGCCACCACATAACTAAAACCGTCTGTGAACTTTACAACTCCAAGAGAAGGGCTGAGTGTGGTAAACGGATAACCGGCAACCTTCGGTCTGGCAGCACTGATTCTGGAAACAAGAGTAGACTTACCTGCGTTGGGAAAACCAACAAGCCCTGCATCAGCCATGAGTTTAAGCTCAAACCTGAGCTTCAATTCCTCGCCTGGTCTGCCCCTTGTCCGAATACGCGGAGTTCTTCTTTCAGGCGTGGCAAAGTTCGCGTTCCCAAGGCCGTTTTCGCCACCTCTGGCAATCAGAATCCGCTGACCGGGCTCAGTCATATCCGCAAGCAATTCACCTGTATCGTGATCGAAAACCTCTGTACCAGGCGGTATGTAAAGAACAAGATCTTTGCCCCTGGCCCCGGTCATATCGTTTTTTCCACCGGGAGTACCCTTCTCCGCCCTGAAAATTGACCCGTTGGTAAAGTCTACAAGTGTGGTCAGTTTTCTGTTAACTTCCAGCCAGACATGACCTCCTCTGCCACCGTCACCACCGCTGGGACCACCTTTGGGAACGTAAGCCTCACGCCTGAAGGCAATGATACCATCACCACCCTTACCAGCTCTCACGGTAATAACCACCCTATCGAGAAATCTGCCTTCCACTGAAATGCCCTTCCATGTATGAAGGGACGCTTTAAAGCGCCCCTTCTTTATCTTCGTTACAGTGCTCTTGTCACTGCGAGTATCTGTTAACCCTGTCTATTTTCTCTTCGCACAGACTTATGGCATTCTGTGCCGCCGCCACCATGTTCTGTGCCTGAGCGGCTCTGTAACCTGTAACCTGATTCAGGAACGATATTGCTGAACTCAGCTCGCTTATTGCCCCTTCCCATGTTGGTACATTGGCCGGAACAAGCTCGCTGACCCTCGCAGCGGAACTTCCACTCTGGTAGTAGAAAGCCCCAACCATGTAGTTCGCGACAGGATCCCCGGGATAAGCGTTGTGAAGCCTGTTGAATACATTCTGCATGGAACCGCGCTGACCGCTGTCTCTGTATACAGTTGCAAGCATAAGGTAAGCTTGTCTGCTTCCGGAAGACGCGATAATATCGTTAAGTCTGTTTACCGCAGCAGTGGTTCTTCCGGCCCTGGCCTCGTACTGAGCCACAAAAAGAGCAAGATCCGTATCGTCGGGGTTGGCTTCCAGAACCAGTACAGCGTTGTCTGCAGCGGAACTGTGGTCTCCGATCTCCGAGTATGCAGTTGCCAGCTTAAGCCTCAGATTGGTGTAATCAGGCCGGACATCAAGAATGGCCTCAATGTGGGGGATTGCCTCTGTGTAGTTGCCCATTTCAACATACAGCAGACCAAGAGCATACCTTGCCTGAAGATTGTCCGGATTAGCGGCCAGAGCAGACTCAAAGCTGTCGATAGCCTGATCTGTCATTCCCATCGCGTTGTAAGCACTGGCGAGACCTGAATAGGCAGCTGTGTTGTCTGGATCTGCCTCTATGGCCTGATCGAAGTAGTTTTTCGCTGCCTCGTAGTTCTCGTTCTTCAAAGCCACAGCACCAAGGCCTCCGAGGGCCTGCGAGTTCTGAGAATCAATGACAAGAATCTGATTGTACATTTCTTCTGCACGAGCAACAGAATCAACGTCACTCTTCAGATAAACACCGGCAAGCTCGTTCATGGCATCAATGTGCCCGGGATCCACATCGAGAACCTGAAGATACGAAGAAATGGCACTGTTCCAGCTGCCGTTGGCACTGTGATACCTGGCCATGTTGAGAGATTCATCAGCCCTCGCGCCCACATTGTTGTTAATCTCTGAAACTATGTTCTCTGCAAGATTTTTCACGGGATCAGTGTTCTTTACAACCATGGACGGGGCCGGAGAAATGGTGTTCGCGCTGGCGACCACAACGAGGTTCCAGAGAACCTGATACTGATCCCCGCCAGCTGGAACAACGAATCCGAAAATAACCAGATCGGCACCCATTGCCGCTCCAGCTTCAGTAATCATCTCCGGTGGAACACCGTACCTGAACTGATCCGGGTCAAATCCAATGTCTTCAAATGCGTGGTTTAGATCACTTTCGCCTACAAGACTGAAGTCCTCACTGGCATCAAGGTTATCTCTGAGGAAATCACTGAGCTTCCCGCTGATCCAGCGGGAGTTATCATCACTGTATCCAAATGGAATAATACCAACAGCAGTCGCATCACCGGAACTCCCGGCAAGAGCTGTTGAACAGGCAAGCGCTGTCATAACTGCCAGCAACACAGTTACTCTTTTCAATTCTTTCTCCTCTCAGTGTATCCACTGTTTCTACCATTTAGCTGCCGAATATGTTCACCTTGTTCAATTTCTGCAAGCCAGACGATATTCCTTCCAGCTGTTCCATTACTTCTGTAACTGTAAAGATTTACAGACTCCAGGGTACATTCACCTGCAGTAACAACTCTGAACTGATCTCCGCACAGTTTTCTGGCTCTGCGTATTGCACTGCCCCTTAAATCTACCCTTCCCTGTGGATGGTCTTCTCCTACGGTGGGATCATCTCTGAACACAGCTTCTCGCACCTCTTCACCGACTGTATAGCAATCTCCGCATATACAAGGCCCTGTGATAAACCATCTCAAGGGTTGATTCACTGCCTGCAGCAGGTTTTCAACAATTCCCCCGGCAAGACCCCGCCATCCGGCGTGCGCTGCTCCTGCGAAATCATCCCACAGGGCAAAAACAGGAAGACAGTCTGCCACTTTCAGCGCGGGAACACGGGAATGCTTTTCAACTACCATTCCATCCGCTCTTTCACCACCAAGCGGATTAACTACTATGCGGTTGCTGTGTATCTGTTTAAGAAAAACAGCCGATTCCGGAATGAAATCCGGCCCTTCACCGGCCCCGGAAAGCCCCATGCAATAACCGGAACCTGGAATTATCAGCATGGCATCATCCCCTTTTTATAGTGGTACTTCACAGTCTGGCGGCTTGTTCCCTTAAAAACTCAAGGGCTGTGCTGACTGTTCCTGCTCTGAACGGGGGCATTGAAGCCAGAAGCAACCTGGCATAACCGGCTGTCTTCATCCTTCTGTCTAGAATAAAAACAACTCCCGTGTCGGTTTCCGACCGAATAAGCCGTCCTGTACCCTGTTTCAGTCTTATTGCCGCTTCCGGAAGCATAAGGTTCGTAAAACTGCTCTTCCCCTGATCTTCAAGAACTTTCATCCTTGCCCTGGTAAGCGGATGGCCCGGGCTGGGGAAAGGTATTCTATCTATTACAAGCGAATGCAGAAGCTCTCCTGGAAGATCCACTCCCTCCCAGAAACTGGCAGTACCCAGAATAACCGCCCTGGGATCTTCTCTGAACTTTTCCAGAATAAGTGAGCGGTTCATCTTTCCCTGCACCAGAAGAGGAATTCCGTCCAGCGGGTTCTCCTCTGCGGCTCTGCGGCAAAGCTCCATGTTTCTGTAACTGGTAAAAAGAACCATTGTACGCCCTCCAAGAACTGCTGCTGTCTCGCGGGCGATCTCCCAGGCATATCCTGCTACAAGCTGATGGTCATTCTGCATTGGAAGGTTATCCGGAAGAACAAGAACAGACTGCTCAGCATAGTTAAAAGGGCTGTGAAATACCTGTCTGTCTGCTTCTTCAGGTACACCCAATCTGAAATCGGAATACAGGAATGAATCACCAGCGGCAAGGGTGGCGCTGGTAAGAAGAACCGATGGAAAACTGCTGTAAAGAGTATCCTGCAGCAGCGAGCCTGGATGAACGGGAACGCAGCGAAGCACCGGGTTCTTCCTGTTCTTCTCGGCGTAGCAGCACCAGTTCTGCGGGTTAACCTGTGTAAGGGAAAGAACAGAGCGCTGAAGGTTGTGCAGAGTCTGCGATGCACCTGCCAGATCATCTTCGCTTTGTATCTCGTTCCTGAATGAGGAAGCACCATCAGCAATATTCTGCAGATCGGGAAGAATATCTGAAAGCTCAATTTCCCCATTTTCTCCTGTCTGTGAACACAGCTGTGAAAGCTGTTCTGCCAGAAGACGAGCCTGGTTTAAAAGAACTGTTTTCCTCTCCGGGGTACGGCCGCTGAGAACAACAGAGTCAAACACACTGTTTAGAAGAGACCCGGACAGGGAATATCCAAGACTGGCTGAAGCGGCGTTATCAAGAGCATGAGCCTCATCAACAACCAGAAACCATGCGTCGGGTATCAGATCGGCAGCGACCAGACCGGTGAGAAGAAGGTGATGGTTAACAACCAGAATTCTGGCCTTTCTTGCCCTGTTCCTTGCGGCGTAGTAGTGGCACCTGTGCATCTCTGGACACTTGCTTCCCAGACAATCCAGGCTGTCTCCTGCAACTTTCCTCAGGTTTTCTTTACCGTGATCAACACCAGCCAAAGAGAGGTCTCCGTTCCCGGCTTCCACCCAGTCTTTCAGTTCAGGAACAACTGTGCTTCCCCACTGGTACCACTTCCTCAAACACAGGTAGTTCGATCTTCCTTTCAGCACCTCTGCCTCAATTTTCTCACCCAGGATTTTGCCAACCCCGGGTATATCCCGGTTGATAAGTTGATCCTGAAGGGTAAGTGTTGCCGTTGAAACAACACAGACCTGCCCGGACAGTACAGCGGGAATGAGGTAAGCAAGGCTTTTCCCCACGCCGGTTCCTGCTTCAAGAACAGAGATACCGCCAAGCTCAACAAGGTCTGAAACTGCGCATGCCATGTCTACCTGTTCACGGCGAACAGTGTATCCCGGCATACCTGCAGCCGCCGCGCCACCTGTAAAAATCTCTTCAACCCTGCGTGAAAGAGTCATTTTATTCGCCCTGCAGCCGGTTTGATGTCTGCAACAACAAGCTGTACACTGTCGCCTCCTCGCCATGAATCTGCAGAGAGTGTAAAAGCCACATCAAGCATGCGATCAAGTTCAGAAGTTCTGTGCCCCATGCCAAAACCGATTCCGCGAAGAGTTGTGTTTCCTGACTGAAAAGATATCTGCAGGTGTTTGCCACCCTGGCCCACCGATCTGAAAGAAACCGGGTACAATCCACGGGTTATCCAGACTGGCTCGGGATTTCCCTCACCAAACGGCTCAAAGTTTCTGAGTGCGTTGAGAATGCCGATGTTACACTGTTCAGCAGTCAGACCTCCGTCTATGTACAACACAGGATCGGGCGCTTTCGCGTACAGACTGTCTGCAATACCCTCCACAAAAGACTTGAAATCGGCATACTTGTCTTTTCTAAGAGAGATCCCTGCTGCCTGGTTGTGCCCGCCAAAGCTAAGCAGCAACCCTTCTTCCATCGCCTTTTTAAGTACAGGGTACACAGGCTTACCAGAAACTCCCCTGGCACTTCCACGGCCAGTCTCTCCATCCCAGGCAACAAGAACAACAGGTTTATTCATCTGCCTGGCAATCTTTGAAGCGGATATGCCGATAACCCCGGCATGCCAGTGTTCGGAAGCGGCCACGGCTATTTCTGTTTTCGTGTTTGCAAGCAGGCTATCCGCCTCTGCAAACACACTGGAATCAAGGCTCTTTCTTTTTTTGTTTGTTTTTTCAAGCCCTGAAGCCATCCCGGCAGCAAGATCCGGTTGGGTTTCCAAAAGCAATTCAACCGCCTGATCCGCGTGTGCGATTCTTCCGGAAGAATTGATAACAGGCCCCAGCCCGAAACTGATGTCTCTGGTTGTAACTTCGGCATACTCAATTCCCACTGCTCTCATAAGAGCCAGCACACCGGGAACAGGTTTTTTCCTGAGAATATCAAGACCCCGTCTGACCAGAGTCCTGTTGTCGCCTGTAAGACTTACCACATCGCAGATTGTTCCAATAGAAACAAGATCCGGCTCAAGTTCCGGAATTGATGCTGAATCCATTCTTTCCGCGAGCCCCCGCAAGACGGAGTGAACAACCCCTGCGCCTGCAAGGTATCTCCACCTGGCATTTCTATCGGAGGAAAGCTCTGGATCAACCACAACATCCGCGTCGGGAAGAGTGTTCTGCGGTTTGTGGTGATCGGTTACAATTACCTTAACACCGTTCGCCCTAAGTTTTGCAACTTCATCTATTGATGTTATTCCGCAGTCTACAGTAATCAGAACTTTCACACCGCGATGGATACACAGATCTACTGCAGCATCACCCAGACCGTATCCGTCCTGAAAACGGCCGGGTATGTAGTGCTGCACCTGCCCTCCCAGAGCCCTGATAACACGAACAGCTGTGGCTGTGGCTGTTATACCATCGGCATCAAAATCACCATGAACCAGAATCAGTTTACCATTTTTTACTGCGTCTTCAAGAATCAGTGATGCGCTGTCTGCACCAGGAAGGCTCTGCCATGAAGACAACAGACTGTAATCTGAGCGAAAAAAAGCTGGGTTTAAACCCCTTCTGCGCGCCAGAGACATAACTGGTTCCGGAATTCCCGCAATGCCGTTCAGATCTTCATCTCTGCCGGGTACTTCAGGTCTGGGTAACCATTTGTATTTCAAAACTCTCCCTGGTACAAGGGTATCCGGTCGGGCTGTAAGCCGGGTCCTGTACTGTACTAAACAGTGACGGCCATCCATCTTGGGTGCCCGTTGCCGAACACCTCCAGCGGCCAACCCGAGAAGCAGAGGAAACGGGCCGCTTCCTGCCCCTGCGGGGCGCTTCTCCTATTTGGCCTTGCACCGGACGGGGTTTGCCTGCATTTCACCCTTGAACCGGAAAACCGGATTAGGTATCGTTTCTGTGGCACTTTCCCTGCATTGCTGCACCAGGGATTTCCCCTGCGTCCTGCCCTGTGGAGCCCGGACTTTCCTCGAAACCATTCCAGGTTCCGCGACCGCCCACCCGGCCGGATACTAAAATGTTAAAAAGAACTGTCAGAAGTCCAGACTACATAACTGCCGCAAAGCGGGCAGATATAGGTTTTGCCTCCCTTTATCTCCCCAACTTTTTGAGACGGTACCTTTGTGAGACAACCTCCGCACGAACCGTGTTTAATACCGGTTACAATTTCTCTTCGACCGGCACTCCTGGCTTTCTCGTATACTTTTAAATGCCTGGGATCAATCATCAAAGCAATTTCTTCCCTGCGCTTCTGCAGAACAGCAAGCTTTTGCTCCAGCTCGTGCAGTTTCGTCTTAAGGCTTTCTTCCCTGAGTGCTGACCTCTTCACAGCCCGGTCACGTTCTTTCGTAGCCCGTTCAAGTGTCTGCACTGCCTCATCTTCTTCGTACATTGCTTCTATAATCAGATTGTCTATCTGATCGTTCATTTTTTCCGTGTTCGCTATCTGCTGAAGCATTGCCGTGTACTCTGTATTGGATTTCAACGAAATAAGTCTGCTTTTGTAGTCGGCGATTCTAGCAATGTTATCAGCCCTGTCTCCGGCGAGCTTCTTCTGTTTCTGCTGAATACTGTCCAGCGTATCTGTAAACTGGCTGAACCTGGCTTCGTGCCCCTGGGTATCACTTCTGTGTATTTTCATTTCCCGGGGTATCGACTCCAGGTCGGCTTTCAATCTGTCGATGTCACGATCACAATCCTGTAGATCTAAAAGCCGCGCAATGAACTCATCCATGATACACCTGTCCGATCTCGGTATGGATATAGAAAAACGGACACCATGGGGTGTCCGCTGTTCTGGTGGGCGGGACAGGGATCGAACCTGCGACCCCAAACGTGTGAAGCTTGTGCTCTACCAACTGAGCTACCCGCCCTTCAATTAAAGCTAAATGGTGGGCCCACCTGGACTCGAACCAGGGACCGACCGGTTATGAGCCGGTGGCTCTAGCCAACTGAGCTATGGGCCCTTTGAACGCGGAATTTACCCTGCTTTCATTATTTTGTCAAGGTTGCCTGAAGGCTGAATATCCGTTACATTCCACCTTCAATACAAGTGCCGGAGTGGCGGAATGGCAGACGCGACGGACTCAAAATCCGTTGCCCTTCGGGGTGTGAGGGTTCAAGTCCCTCCTCCGGTACCACAGGTGGATGTTTACTTTGTAAGCTGTTTACTTCAACTACCTGCTATCCGGAAAGGAACTTGTTTGCGAACACATGTTTCTCCCGAGACCCACCGCTATTTGCCTTTGCAGTCTCTCAGCCCCGCAAACAATCATCTTGACTGTGTATTTGTTACTCGTTTCCGGTTTGGTTGCAGATTAATTTCTGAGTCTGTTTGAACATCGTTGTCATGTATGGAGCAAACCCCATTTTTTTCCAGAACCCCAGAGCGACATGATTTACATCGGCCACCCTTAGTTCCACTCTTTTAATATCCTTCTCTCTGAACCAGTTCATTGCATGCCGGTACAGTGCCTCTCCTATTCCTTCTCTGCGGTATTCCCCTGCTACAGCTGCATCTGAAATAACCCCGAACTTCTTCAGTTCAAACACAGGAGGATAGTTTGATATTTCGGTTTTTATATACCCAAGTAGTTCGCCTGAAGACTCGGCAACAAACAGTTCTGCACTGTCACTTTCCAGTTCCTTCTCAATCCAGCTTCTGAAACTCTTATGGCCATCCAGAGACCGGGAGAAGAATGAATCCAGATTGCTGTGGAAATCCATAAGTTCCTTCCACAGCTCTACAACCGCCAGCAGATCAGCAGAGGTTGCCTTTCGTATTTTCAGATCACGTTGCATTTCACTCCTCTTCCACAGCTCTGCCGTATACAGATCGCTACTATTCAGCTGACTTGTTTCCAGATGTCAACTGCTTACCTGGGAAACGGCAGAGGCAAGAAGATTGATGCTTAGAGGAGGCGGGATCTTTGCCAGTTTCAGGCTCTCATCATGATCGAACTCCTCATCGGTAACCAGTACGATTCCAATTCCGGCGTGTTCAAGTTCCTGAACAAAGGAAAGCATATCCGGGTCATCGGTAAACCCTTCGCAAACCACGAAATGGAATCTACCGGGATTCTCGTCGAATACTATCTGTGCACTTGAAGGGGAATCCATTTCAGTAACATGAAAGCCAATCATGGCGAGCATCTCTTTACCGGCGTTTCTGGCTGTGGCACTCGAGGCAATGTACAGCACTGTTCTTCTTATGCCAGCGCTCAACTGGCTCGATATTGTCCTTATGGTCTTTCTCTCTTCGTCTTCCGGCGGGAATACCATAAGAATCTGGCCGCTGGGATCTGCATACATTTTAAGCGGGCTGCATTTAGCCAGCTCAAGCATCTTCTCGCCTCCATTGCGGGAGAGGATAATGGCATTTTCCACAATCCTCGCAGCGTTTACAGGCGTAAACAAATCTGAAATAGAGGCTCCGGAAGAGCTTTTATCAGATATATCCGGTGGAAGCTCTCCGCCGGACTCAACCACAAGAAGATCTCTTTCAAGAGCACTGCCGGAGATCCGGGCAAATATATATGCTGTTCTGGTTTCAGACAGAGCCCTTCTGAACAGGTCGAAACTGGCTTCGGCGGTTCTGCTGCCACCTGTCAGTGTAGAATCAATAGTAAGAATGATATCGGCCTTTCTGTCGCTGAGACGCACTCTGCGCTGCAGCACAAGAACAGGAATTCGTACTCCGCCGGAATCCTTAATAAACCCCTGAGTTGGTTTGCCGGGAGCTGCAGCAGCAGACTCTTCATTCATATCGATTGCGAGGCCAACTGAATTCAGAGTTTTGCCTATAAGTGTAAACCTTTGCACCCCCAGCACATCCAAAGCATAGTCATTAAGCTCAAGAACTATACCTTCATCCGAATCCAGCACGATCAAGGCACAGGGTAGATTCCTCAGTATAACATTCTGCCCTTCTGCGTCAGGCAAAAACGCCGAGAGCTGAGGCTCGCCAGAAATTCGCAACTGTGCAAGCAATTCCCGTACTGTTTCGCTCATCAGTCACCCTTCAATTAGATATTAAGCCGACTAGCTAATTGTTTCGCCATTTTCCACCTGCGTCAAGTCCCTTGAAGCAAGTGAACGAACTGCCAGAGCAGCTGAAGCTGCCACAGCCCGGCTGTCCCGCCGCAAAAATGACATAAGCAGGCTTCCCGGTGAAACACCTCCCCGGTGCGCAACCCATCCCAGAAATGCACTAAGGGCAGATGATCCTATCTGCTCTCCTGAATCTATTCTGCTTGCCACACGGGCAATACATGACGGGTCGGCGGCAAGGCTTCGGCTGTCCATCAGAACGACCAGCCTTCTGAACAGGTCGCCGGACAAATTTCCCAGGCTCTTCCGAAGCTCGGCATCGGTGGATTTGCTGAACTCGGGGGAAAAGCCCTCAAAAAACCTAAGGGCATCTGTTACCACCGGATCTACTGCTGTCATTGACCTGGCTGCAATCACTTCAAGTTTCCTCAAATTTGAATTGCTCATTCCAGTAAGGTTAAGAACGCCTGGTATCACATTGTTCCGTTTAACAACGAAATCTGCGGCGAGGTCAGTTCCAACGGAACACAGAGCGCTGCACGCTGCGTCTCGGGGGTAGTATTCCCCTGAGCCACAGAGCCCTGCAAGAAATTCCGCATCTTCAGCGTTTCCAAGCATGGCAATGCCCTCAAGCGCCGCTCTTCTCTCCTGGGTTGTATTGATCGCTGCGCCTGGGGCACTGCCTGTTGCTGCACCTTTCAGATAGTGCAGACCCTGGTGCCACCCGGCATGCCCTGTTCCCCTTAAAACAGCCCTTCTCACCCAGGTGGACCTGTCTTTCAAAAGAGGAGCAATAAGCGGACCAGCTTCCCGCCCCATGGAAACCACCAACCCCTCCACAGATCTGGTGCGCACATGGGGATTGCTGTCTTTCAAAGCACTCTGCAGAAGCTGTGTACACTTAGAGTTACCTATATGGCCCAGGGCAAGGGCAGCGCTTTTCCTGAGATTCCAGCTGTAATGCCCCAGCAGCACTTCTTCAAGAATATCCGCTGCACCCTCTTCCCTAAGAACGCCACAGGCTTCAATAAGCGCTTTAGTGTTCTGTACACCGTACCGCTGTTTAAGTGCTTTCCTGAGTACAGGAAAAACCGGCGAGGCAACCTGCTGCCCTTTTAAGAGCTTTTTTGTGCGCCCGGCTTTTCCGGCAAGCGACTTCACTGTGACGGCAGTGCCGTCAGCTTCGGCGTAGACAACAGATATATCAAGCAGTGGAAGAAATTTGTAACTTCCTTCCCTGTCAAATGTTTCTATTCCGCCAAGTTCACGGTCGCGGCGGGTATAAAACCCCGGAGCAATACTGCGAAACCGTTGCCGGGCATTCTCTATTCCAGTTAAAAAATCGCTGCCCTTTCCCACGCAGATAAAGTCATCACCCCCGATGTGACCAACAAAATACCCGGGAACAGATTCTTCCAGTATCTGGCCGAGACGCCTAATAACTGAATCACCAAGGGCAAAACCGTAGTAATCATTAAAGGGCTTAAAATCAATAATATCGATATAAACTGCTGTGCTGTCTCCGTGAACGACCAGCTCTTCCAGCCTGGCTTCTATCGCCCTGTTGCCTGGAAGACCTGTAAGGGGATTTCTGTCAGACATCGTCCTGCTCCGGAATAAGATGGGTAAGAATCATCTCTGCAGTTATAACGCTCTCCGGCTGTTTGTTTTCGTCCAGAAGTATGGCAGCGCCTGCATCGGATTTCCATATTGCAGAGAGAACTTTCAGCGGTTTTGACTTCCCGTCGAAATACGGAAGACCGGTGGTTATTTTTGTTATGGAACCTTCGCCGTTCCACCTGACCAGCACAGAGCTCTTAACAGAACCAGACAGTGTCACCCCCACTTTCTCCCATACAAGAATCAGATTCTCTCCTGACTGCATTAAAATCTCAACAGCACGATTCTTTCCCGCATCGGAATCTACTCCGGGATACTTATCCAGTGGTTTCGAGTAAACATTCACCGGGTTTTCAGCCACACTTAGAACAGAGGAGGCAAGCCTGCCCTTCCTTCCACCAGCGGAACACAGAAGACCACGTACTTCCTCTCTGCTTTCAAAAAACCTTCCGCCGGTATCATCTCCTGCAATGAGCCTGGAAATACCCGAAGCGGCAGCAATCAGCGGGTACATAACCGTGCGAAACACAAACAGAACAGGTGCCGCTGCTACAGACACCCTGTTGCTTCTGAAAAGAGCCAGGTGTTTGGGCGTTATCTCCGAAAACAGAAGAAGGAAAACCGCAGTGGCGAACGCAAACACCACCTGCCACACCTCACCAAGCTGCACCCCCCAACTGTGGGTAATACTTGAAGTAAGAACCACCCCCACATTGGTACCCACAAGGGTTGTTGCGAGATATCTGGAAGGTCTTTCCATGAACCACAGAGCACGGGCACCCTTTCTTCCTCTGGCTGCAACCTGAATTCTGCCTGCGGCAGAGAATGCGGTTTCAGTTCCGCTGCAGAACGCAGCAAGAACACAGGCACCTGAAAAAACCAGAATACTGATCATGATTCTTCTGCCCTGCTTACATAAACCCTGTCTACCGCGTTGTTGCGAACACCGATTATTCTGAATGTAAAACCGGAATAATGTATTACTTCACCCTTCTGCGGCAACCTTCCTGTTACCTCCTGAAGAAGCCCTCCGCATGACTCGGCATACTTCGCGGAAAGGGTGTCGGAACTCAGAAGTGAGGCCAGGGAATCAACGGAAAGACTTGCCGGAACAACCAGACCATCTCCGCTTTTCTGCACACCCTCCGGAAGAGGCATTCCGGCACTGCCGGCAAAAACAGCCCTTTCAAGTATATCTGAAACAGAGATAATTCCCGTCCAGTCACCGTATTCATCCACAACTGCACCCATTCTGCCGCCTGATGCCCGAAGCCCCGAGAGCACCATGCTAAGCCGTGCAGACTCCGGAAAGAACGGAACCTGACGGACTGTGAATGTATCCATTCCCAGCAGGTCTTTCACATCCACAACACCGGTCATAAGACCTGTTGCGGAATCGATGAGGGGATAGGCAGTCTGAAAACTCTTCTCTGCCTCTGCTCTCATTCTCTCTTCACTCCAGTCTGACATGAAGAAAAGAACTCTTTCCCTTGGAACCATAGCAGACACACAGCGCCGTTCATCCAGTTCAAGAATAGCAACAGCAGTGGCGGCTTCTCCCCCCAGAATACCCTCATTCCTGGCCATTTCCATCAGGATGTACAACTCGGAGGCAATATAGCCCTCGGTCCCCTCTTTCCAGGGAACAAATCTGTCGGCAATTTCCGCCGGATACGAAAGCAGTTTTGCAAGTGGGGAAAAGACCTTTACCAGCAAAGACATCACAGGCGACGATACCTCTATCCATTCCCTGTTTCTTTTTCTTGCAAGAGTTTTTGGGCTTATCTCTCCCAGCACGAGAAGCAGAAATGTCATAACAACAACACCTGCGCCCATGCCAAGAGTTCCGGGAATCAGTTCAGCGGTAATACCTGCAGCCAGAGATGAGGCGGCAACATTCACAAATGTATTACCCAGAAGAATTGAGGTAAGCAGCCTGCCTGGATCAGAGAGAAGTACAAGTGCCCTGCGCCCCCGGGCAGTTGCTGACATTCTTTCTTTCTGAGGGTGACTCAAACTGAAACATGCAGTCTCTGTTCCACTGAAATAAGCGGAAACCAGGAACAGAACCGCGAGAGCTGCGTATTTCAGCGGGACCTCTCTCCCTGTGCGGCCTCCGCCTCTTCCTGACCATCCATATGAAACTCCTGAAGCCAGGTTTTATCGAAGTATGTTCTGCTTGAATAAACAGGTTCTATGTTGATGGAAATGGTGTACTCTCCCCTGTAAACTCTTTGCCCCTGCAGCTTCGTACCGTCCCACTGCAGACTGAAGCTTCCAGGATCCATGTGACCGGAAAAAAGACTTCTCGCAAGAGAACCATCTGACGAATAGACGTTCACAATCACAGCAGCCTTTTCCGTGAGTATTCCGGAAACCGAACACCCGTTACCGTCACTGGAAAAACTGATATCTCTGATGTCAGACCCTACCCAGAAGTACCTGGCCCCCGAGCTTTCAGCAACAAATATTTGCCCAAACCTGTCCCATATTGCAAGACCTGTTGGGTGTATAAAACTTCCGTCTGCTTCTCCGTAGCCGTCTCCCCAGCTGTCAAGATAGTTCAACTGCGGATCGAACTTGTGTATTTTGCACGCAATGGAATCAGTAACCCACACATTTCCGTGGTAATCAAGCTCTGCATAGTTAAAAAAACTGCCACCACAACTGGATAGATCTGCTGTTCCCACAACCGAACCGTCGACTAGTTTTGTAAGAACTGTGCCGTTGTCTGTAATAACAACCTGAAAGGCAGCATGTCCGTTGGAGTATTCACCGTATCCGGTTGCCGCAACACCCCTGGGAGAATCAACCTGAAACACCGCAGGGCTCTGGTCGGTGGCTGAAGTGTATCTTGACAGAGTACCGGCCGCCCTGTCGGTAACCCAGATATACCTGCCGTCCAAAGCCACATCCCATGGTTCTGAAAAACCCTCGATAAATGATTCCGGGGTTATTCTCTGACCTGATCTGTGCAGAACGGCAACCCTGTGGTTACCGGTATCCGCCACATAGACCGTGCCTGACGTTGTAGCTGCTATTCCGTGGGGAGCAAGAAGCTGATCATCTCCGCTTCCCTTCCCGCCATAGTACCCAAGAGCGTACATGGAAGCGTTGTAGATAATATGCCCGGATCCACTGTTTACACCGTAAACCGCCAGCTCGTCGTCATCACTGGGATCCGGTGTGTCCCAGGCATCCGGCAGCACCGCAGCAAGACCCTGCGGATCATCAAACTGCAGCATTCCCCCAAGGAGAAGGCTCAGTTGATCCTGCCCGGCGCGGTATATACCCATACAATGCCCGTAGGGCGGAAACACAATAGTGGTATTTTCATCGTGATCGGTTGTAAAACCACCGGCTGCCATAAGAGCAATAAAAACAAAATACATTATCTAATCCTTCCGTATATCCATGCGGAACGCTGCACCTTTTTTGCATACATTCTTGTTTCTCTGAAAGTTATCTGTTCAATGTAAAGCTCTTGATCTCTGCTGTCAAAACCGTGCATATCCACCCACCTCGACGCATTTCCAGGGCCTGCATTGTATGCAGCAAGAAACAAAGCAGGGTGGCTGTACCGCCTGGCCTGCGAATTGATGTAGAGGCTGCCGTAAAGAACTGAATGCGCCGGGTTAAAAAACTCTTCAGAAGTCAATCTGGGAAGGCCATTCCACCTTGCAACATCTCCTGCGGTGCCTGGCATAAGCTGTATAAGGCCGGTAGCCCCTGCGCTTGAGACCACAAATCTGTTGAAATAGCTTTCCTCTCTCATTATACCTTCCACATAAGGGGCTTCCAATGTCATTGTATCTGTAACCGCGTTGACCAGTTCCACGTAGGGAGCAGGGAAATACCACCCCAGAAGACTGTCGGGAAGAATACCAATGCCGGCATCTCTGTATTCCGTATCCACCGATCTCATCGCGGCAATTGACTTACCGTGTTCACCCAGTATTCCAAGGGCTACAGCCCTGGTAGCCCTGTTCCCTTCTCTTCCTGCATACAGCATTTCTACAGCTGCTGTACCGTACCCGGAGCTGAACAGATCAGCCGCTGCAGACAGAACTCTGTCATCTCTGATCACAGGGCTTACAACTGTGAAATTCAATTCGCCCGGTACTCCCAGTCTGTCTGCTGCCAGCATTCCGTAAAACTCCCACGGGAATTCCTCTGCAACACGCTGCAGCAGCCTTATTCTGCGGTTCTCATTGCCCTGTTTTTCCGCATACCTCGCCCTCCAGAACAGCATCTCATCAACCCAGTGGCTGAACGGAAACTTCTCACAACCTGCCTGCCACAGGGAATCTCCAACACTGCCGCGACCATTCATGTACAAACAGAATCCCCCGCGCCAGTGAGCCCTGGCATCACCCTCCCAGCTGCCTGAAGCCCGCAGGCTTGCAAGGTATGCATCCGCCGCCTCTGCCCAGTTCTGCTCGCTGTCGAAGTATTTACCTGCCAGGTAAGATGCCTCACGGGCAGTGGGATGAAAGGGAAAATCCTGAGCAAACCTGTAGTAGGCTCTGTAGGCGGCTGTGTTCTGTCGTCTTGCTCGAAGAGATCTGGCCCTGAAGAGAGCTGCCCTTGCGCGAAGTTCAGCTGAGGCATCTGCCGGAACAGAGTCACACAGAGCTTCAAGAACAGAATAGTTTTCGGCTTTTCGAAGCTGAGCCATCAGAACACCTGTTCCGAAAGACGGATCGCCCCGGGAATCTGCTATTGCGGAGGCAGTATTGCCGTACCCGCACTCAACAAGAACATCGGCAACTTCCCAGCTCACCATTTCCGGCCATCTGGATGCGATTACAGATGCAGCTGTAACCTCAGCGGACGTACCTGTCAGCTGCCTCCAGTACGAGTAGTCACCTGTACCCAGAAATTTCGCTCTCAGAGCCTGAAGTCTCTGCCCTTCACTGCTTGTACCACTGGGATCAAAAGCTTTTAAAGCGTCACTCCACCAGCTGCCCGGCGAGGTTACTGCAAGTTCCAGTTCACGCTCGACACGGGTTCCAACTGTTACGGGAAGATATTTTACATCGGAAGCGGCAAGTTGCAGCTGCCCGGGTGTAATACCTTCCGATGCGAGCAGAAGCCTGGCAGCCCGTTCCCCAAGACCAGATGGTACAGGAACAGACGATACTGAAGGCATGTTCTGTATGCTGTCTCTGTAAAGCCATCCAAGAAGAAGAACATCCCGGGCTCCAACAAGCTCAACAGCACGCTGCGACTCGTGATTCAAGTCCAGAACAGATATTTTCCACCCTGTAAGGTCTCCCCAGCCGGCCCTCTGCAAACTGTCCAGAACAGCAATACACCTGTCGGTCATACCCCTACCGTTGTATGCACCGACAAATCTCCAAAGCATATCCGGTTTCCCGACCTCCGCCGGATCCATCCGCCTCAAAGCCCTCACAGCCCTGTTCTGCTGACCAATCTGCAAAAGGGAATCAACCCCGCGAAATGCACACAACTCCTCCTGCGGTGAAGCACAGAGCTCAACAGGCACATCATCGTTCACCACACGGCAACCTGAAAGCAGAACAACAGCAACTGTAATAATTCTTTTCACTGTAGCACCTAGTGCCTGAAGTGTCTGGTTCCGGTGAACACCATGGCA
>Ga0256845_1000564_pt1 | contig 34451 bp, 34 predicted proteins | sample RiftiametaG_FD_189101 | JGI IMG/M metagenome (GOLD analysis project Ga0256845, IMG submission 189101) | Tube worm associated microbial communities from hydrothermal vent at the East Pacific Rise, Pacific Ocean - Riftia | ecosystem: Host-associated > Annelida > Integument > Unclassified ...
TAAAATTAGTTTATTTATAATATAATATTAAAATCATTTGGTAATTATAAATTTAGTGTAATAATTTTAAATTTTTGGAGAACTTGATAATGAATAGAGGAAAATATCTATTTTATGAAAAAATTCAATGTATTTATAATAATATAGTAAAAAAAGATATAAATAAGTTTACCGAGCTCTTTTATATAAAAGATGGAAAAGCAACATGGGAAAATCGAAAAAGTTATCTATTGAAAAATTGGATTAAGCCTAAAGATAAAATCATAAATTCTCGAATGTTTAATAGTGAATATGAAAAGTATCTATTTAGTAAATTGACAATTTATGGTAGAAGACTTTTTGATGGGGCTAAAGAGTTTAAGGAGATAGAGATAGAGCTTTTTTGTGATAGGATTAAAAATTATCTTCATTCACAGGTAGAGCTTGATAGTAGTGTAAATATAAAATATAGATATATGTATGTTTTTAATCTTGATGAAATTAGAGATAGTTTTAATATTAATTACTATGAGATAGAGTATGCACAAACTTATAAAGCAAATGAGATAGGTATCAATGTCAAATTACCTAAAGATAAATTTTCATTAGATATAGAGTCTTATAGTGGAGTTTTTAAATATCAGAATAGTAAAATAATTTTGACATTTGAAAATAGTGATGATTATATCTCTGCGATATTTAATACTGACCTTATTAATAAATATACAAAATATTTAGTAGGAGTATGTACAGGTATTACTGATATTAACCAAAAAATTCCTGTTGCCCAAAAAGTAGTTTTAACCAAAGAGAAGATAGAAGATAGTAATGAATTATATCTTCTCCTTAATGAGACAGAGATAATATCTGCACAGGAGAACTCATATAGATTTAAACATAGTGATAAAAATTTTAATTCAGTTCATTTGAAAAAATATATCGAAAAAATACATAGACTCAATTTACTCTTTAAAAAAGTCTCTGAGCAAGAAAAATATGGTTCATTTTATGAACAGTTAGCATTCAAAGAGTTTTCTGCTACAGATAATATTTTTCAAAAAATAAAAGAGCATCGTCCATATTATATAAATAATAGAAAAAGAGTACTTGATATTTTATTAAAGTCATACTCTTATGAACAGTATAGTCACATATATATGGTGATGCCTATACATCAAGAGGATAATATTTTTGAACATCTATCCTCCAAAGCACTAATACTCCAAGAGGAGTTAAAAGAATTAAGTAGTGAGGTTGAGATAGAGATAATATTTGTAATAGATAGCTGTCAAAAGAGTTTTGGTTGTGAGTTTAAGACATTTTTATCAAATATATACAAAGATATTAATATATATTTTGCTTTTAAAGAGCAGATTAAAAATGAGGTTAACAGTATAGACTTTTTATTTACAGATAAAAAAAATTTTGTTGTTAGTAAATTTTTGAGAGTTCACAGCCCTTCATTTAATCTATTTCAAGACAAATCTACAATAGATGAGCATGAGACAATGTACCGTAAGATACTCAACCGAAGTTTGAGTTATGAAAAATTTATAAAAGATAGAAGGCAACTCTGTGTTATTGAAAGTCCTATTGTTAAAAATTTAGTAGGGGATTGGTATTTTTATATCTATGGTAGTAGAAAGCTTTGGAAAAATAGAGTTGTTATTTTGAGTGATGGAAGTGTCAATTGCTATTTAGATGATATTAAAGTATGGAGAGGAACTATAATAAGTAGAGAGTATCAATCAGTTATTTTATTAGAAGATGAAATAACCAAAAGAGTTTTTACTATTGTTTTTGACCATCAACCTCACAAGATTCAAGATGCTTTTAGTGTTAAAACTATCGGTAAACAGTATAAGAGTGATTTAGATATACTTACCATTGGTCTATTTTCTAGGCGATATATTGAGAGTTCAAAGGTCTATGAAATTTTAGGTGATATAGATGATATTCGGATTTTAGAAAAGAGTAAAATAGAGGAGAATCTTGCTAATTATTTGAGTGATTAAAATCTAATAACTAGTCATATTTAATATTTTTGACTCTATCTTTTGCCACTTGAATAATATGTTCATCTTCAGCTAAATCTAACCATTTAAATTGCACTCCACTCTGAATTGTTCCATCTAAAATATCACCCGATTTTCTATATTTCAAATCAAGTTTTGCAATCTCAAATCCACTTTGTGTTCGACAAAAAGAGTCGAGTCTACCATTGTTTTTATCATTGGTAAATAGATAGCACCAGCTCTTTAGTCCCAAACGCCCTACACGACCACGGAGTTGATGTAGTGTAGCTAAACCTAGTCTCTCTGCTCCTACAATTATGATGAGAGTTAATTTTGGTAGAGAGATTCCTACTTCTACAACAGTAGTAGCTAAAAGAATATGACCTTCTTCTCTAAATTTGACTAAAACTTCCTCTTTTTTCTTATCTTTTCCGTGGGTAACAAAGACATTATTGAACCGTTTTTCCCAAAATCCTCTTCCTTCATCTATTGATTGATATGGTATTTCGCTACTCTCTTCGACTAGTGGATAGATAATTAGTACTTGGTGTTTTTTTGTTATTTCTCTTGTTATTTCTCCTACTAATTTGGAAAAATCTTCTCTACCAACTACTTGTGTTGTAATATCTTTGTCAAATGGGGTTGTTGTTATGAGACTTACATCTATAAGTTCAGAGTTCATCATAGCTTGTGTTCTAGGGATAGGGGTAGCTGAGAATTGTAAAAAGTGAGGTTTTTTAGCTCCCTCTGCCATCATATTTTCTAGTAAAGCTCTCTGTTTCGTTCCAAAACGATGTTGTTCATCTACCATAATTAGAGGGGCTTTGGGTAAATCATCTTTGTATAAAAGAGCATGTGTTCCTATTATGAAGTTGGCTGTTAGATAATCACCTTCACTTTTGCTTTGCATAACCAAAGCGATATTTATCTCTTTTGGTAAATGTTTTTGTGCTTCTTCATATATCTGTAAAGCTAGTAGAGATGTAGGAGCCATTAGTATAGATTTCTTTGGATATGCTATAACAGCAGATGCTAATATAACCATAGTTTTTCCTGAACCTACATCACCTATAACCATTCTTTTGGTAGCCTTTTTGTTATTTTTTAAATCTATTTTAATATCATCTATAACACTTTTTTGTTCTTTTGTTAGTTTAAAAGGTAAAGAGTTATAGAATTTATCTAAACTACCATTCAAAGCCTCTAATGCAGGGAAATAGACTCGTTTTCCTTTGAGTTTTTTCATATGATTAAATGCTTCTATAAATTTTAATGCTTCTATATCTGGAGAGTTTACCTGTTCTATGTTTTGAGGATAGTGTAGTCCAATAATTACAGCTATCTCTCTGCTTTTTAACCCTTCTGTATATAGTGTTTGTTCATTAATATAGTATTCTATGAGTGACCTCATGCTACTCTCTTTGATAGCTGTTGAGTATTTTGGTATAATCTCTCCTGTTTTTTTGATAGATTTTGGTTGATTCATCTGTAGTTGACCTCTATACTCTTCTACTTTGCCTTGAATATAGTGCCTTGAGCCTATAGTAAATACTCTATGATGATAGGGAGTAACTCTAAATAGCATAGAGTTTAATTTAATATTTAGAGCTGTTATATAGAATGTAATGCGAAGTTTTCCATTGAAATTTGAAATATCTTCGACTACTGCATCAAAAACCTGTTTTTCTCCTATTTGGATACTATGAGAGAGAGAGGTGTTATTATAGGATGATGGAATAAGCAGAGCCAAATCCAATAGTGAAACAATTTTAAGTTTTTCAAATAGTGATTTTGCCTCTTGCATTGTTATTTCTCCTGATAAAATATTGGTATTATACTATAGATATTTTTTAGGAAGAGAAAATATATAGTAAAATAGTAAGAAACTAACACTTAACTAACACTAATCTGTTATAATTACCTTATAAAAAAAAATTAAGGCGGTAAAATAATGAAAAAAAATTTTATGTTTGGTTCGGCTATTGTTGCAATGTTACTATTAGGAACAGGTTGTGGTGGAGGAGGTTCATCTTCTGATTCAAATAGTAACTCTTCTACTGAGGGTTCTGTTAGTGTAGAAAAAACAGGATATTATCTTGATTCAGCAGTAGGTGGAGCATTTTATAGTTGTGTAAGTAAAGATTTGGGAGTAGCTTCTGATGGAAGTGCTACAGGTAGTGGAGACGAAACAGCTACTGATGAAAACAATACAGATAGTGGAGACGAAACAGCTACTGATGGAAACAATACAGATAGTGGAGATGAAACAGCTACTGATGGAAACAATACAGATAGTGGAGATGAAACAGCTACTGATGGAAACAATACAGATAGTGGAGATAGTAATAACTCTTCATCTCAAAAACTTACGATATTAATGCAAAAAGGAGAGGACGGAGTTACTGGTGCTGATGGTTCTTTTAAATTTCGAGATGGAGATATATGTACATTTAGTGTTGGTGGTATAGGGATTAGAGAGATTGATACTACAGGTTTAGCTGATAATGGAATTGTTGTAGAGGATAATATTGCTGTTGCCAGACTTTTACAGACATTAGATAATGACAATAATCCTGAAAATGGTATTCAGATAGATTCTGCTGTTTCAGATAGTATAGCCTCAGAGGGCTTGATTTCAGATGGAGCTATTCCTACTACAGATGAAGCATTGAGTAATCTCGTAAGTCAGCTTCAAGAAAAAGTCTCTAGCTATCAAGGTCAGATGGTAACAGAAGTTGCAGCTCAATCTCATGTGGCTGAAACACAGACACAGGTAAATAGTATGAATGGTGTAATGCAAGTTGTTTCAAATGATAGTTCTGCTACAGGAGAATCTAGTTCCTCAGATGGAAGTGCAAATACTGCTGGAGCAGGTTCTAGTAGTTCAGGCGTAGGAACAGGTACTCCTGTAAATATGGGTGGTGACTCTAGTGGTGATGAGAGTTCTTCTACTTCTAGTGGTGTTGTAACTTCACCAGTAGGTAATATAGGAGGAAGTGCAAATAGTTCTGATAGTAATGGTACTTCTTCTGGTACAACAGGAAGTGCAACATCAGGTGTTGGTTCATCTACTGAAAGTACAACATCTAGTGATGATTCATCCACAGGAGGTACAACAACTATAACATCTCCTTCAAGTGGAACTGTTGGTGGATTTTAATCAAATAGAATAGGTTACCTTTTTAAGATAACCTATTTTTTTTAAATCTTCTTCTACTCATCTTTAAGTTTTATCTTATTTCTCTTCTTATATAATTAAAGTAATATTAAAAATAACACTTCACTAACACAATAATGGTACAATATATTTAAAAACGGACAAAATTTTGAAAAAACAAATATTTATATTACTTATTTTTACAATTAGTTTTAGTTGTGCCACTAATTTTAGTATTGATGAACAGATTGAGATAATTAAAAAAGCCCCAGAGTCCAAACGAGTAGAGTTAATGAATCAATTTAAAAGACAGCTTGTTTTGATGAATCAGGAGGAGAGAACTAACGCTATTGCACAGTTGAAGTCAGATAAAAAGAGTACCTCTTTACCTTCATCTTTTAATAATAACATTATAGAGAGGGTACAGAGTAGTAATATCGAACAGAATATCCAAATGAGTAGAGATATAGTGATAAGAGAAGAGATTCAAGAGAGTATTCAAATACCGAATATTCCAAACAGTCCAACTCCATTGCAAGAACAACCTTTAGATATACCTAGTATGCAGACTTCACCAATTATAGAGGAGCCTCAGCAGGAGATACCAAATAATCAAAGTCAACTAGTTACAGAGTCTCAAGAGATGCCTAATATCCAAACTATAGAACCTACTGTAGAGCAATCTCAAGAGATGCCAACAACGACTACTCCTCCTCCAACAACCCCTTCTACAGGGGAATCTCAAGGAATACCAAATACTCCAACTCCAAATGGTGGTATCTAATGAAAAGCTGGGGAGATAGTATGAAAAAAATAGGTATGTTTTGTCTGTTATTGTTACCGTTGATACTATTTGCGTATACTGATAGTGATTTTGATGGTGTAGCAGATGAGCATGATTTGTGTCCCCACAGTGAGATGACAGATATTGTTGATATGAGTGGATGTACTGTAGAGAAGTTAGTTTTACCAAAAGAGGAAAATTTATACCATTTTAATCTAATTGTAGGAGTTAACTATATAAATAGTAGTACTATAAATGAATCTCTCCAAGCAGACTATCTCTACAAGAAGTTTACCCTCAAATTTCAAACAGCTAACTATGAAGAGGGAGGATTAGGGGATAGCTCTTTGGGGTTATACTATAGTTTTAGACCTACTTCTGAACTCTCTTTGAGAGTTGGTGCTTCAGCGATTTTTCCAACTTATGATACAGAGTTGGATAATAATAATATAGATTATAAGGCTTCTTTATCTCTAAATTACCAATTTAATGATATTTCTCTCTTTGGAGGAGTAGGTTATACTGTTATAAATGATGACGATATTAATAGTTCAACTTATAATGTAACCTATCAAAATAGTCAAAATTACTATTTTGGATTTGGTTCATGCTTTATATCTAAGCTCTATAGTAGTTTTGTCTACTCCTCTAGCTCTAGTATTTATAGAGAGGGTGATACTCTTAGTAATCTATCTATGTATAACTATTATAGCATAGACAAAAATTGGTTTAGTACTTTTGGTTATAGTTATGGGTTAACTGATAGCTCTACAAATCAACTTTATATAAATTTTGGGTACTCTTTCTAATGAAAAAAAGAATTTTACTACTAGAAGATGACCGTATTTTAGCAGAGACTATTGAGGAGCTATTAGAGATGGAAGGATATATTGTCTCTTTGGCATATGATGGTGATGAGGCGAGTATATTAACTTATGAGAATCAGTTTGACCTCTATATCTTTGATATTAATGTACCTGAAATTGATGGTCTCTCACTATTAGAGGCGTTGAGAGAAGCAGATGATAATACTCCTGCTATTTTTATTAGTGCATTAGTAGATATTGAGACGATTGCTACAGCTTTTAATGTTGGAGCAAAAGATTATATCAAAAAACCATTTTTCCCCGAAGAGATACTTATTAGAGTCAATGCCAAGTTCAAAACTGAACCTAAAACTATAGAGATTGAGCATCTTAGATATAATCCTAAAAATAGAGTATTAAGAGATGGTGAGAGGATTGTGCCTATGGGAGAGGTGCAGTTATGTCTATTTGAAAAATTTATAAATAACTTGAATCGAGTAGTAACTAAATCAGATTTGAATGATTGTCTCACTCAATACTCATCAGGTGCATTGAGAGTAGCCCTAAATAAGCTTAAACAAAATACTAAATTGAATATCAAAAATATTAGAGGGGTAGGATATACGCTTGAGACGCGTTGAGACAGAGGCTTTTATCAAGGGTTTTATACTTTTTTTTCTCTCTATGGGAATTTTAATAGCTATAGTTATTTTTATTACTTATTCCAAAGAGATAAGCACTCTTGATGAGAAGTTGTTTGACAAAATGCGTATCTGTAATTTTAATCTACAGTGTGAAACTTTTTCTATAAATTTTGCAGATAGAGGGGATTTTGTTACCTATAAACTTTATAAAAAAGATGGTCTACAAGCCTATTTCCCTATACCCAAATCTCAAAATAATCTACTGGTTATATCACTTTCTCAAAAAGAGTATCAAAAGAAGATAAATGAGATAAAATGGAGTCTTTTTAGAGAGTTTCTATTTATAGTTATTGTAATTATAATTTTATCTGTATTTTTTTCTCTCTATACACTCTCACCTCTGCGTCGTTCGCTTCATCTAACAGAGGAGTTTATCAAAGATATTCTGCATGATTTCAATACTCCATTAGCAAGTCTACGACTAAATAGCTCTATGCTCAAAAGAGAGATAGGTGAAAATCGAAAAATTATAAGAATGGAGAGCAATATAGAAAACATACTCTCTCTCCAAGAGAATTTACGCTGTTATCTTTTTGACCATGAAATGCAACAGGAGACTTTGGCTCTTAGAGCTGTTATTGAATCCTCTGTTGATGCAATACGCAAGAGTTATCCTAATATCACTTATCATATAAAAATTCCCCAAAGCATTAAATTCAAAACTAATCCAAAAGCCTTTAGACGAATTATGGATAATCTCATTAGTAATGCCTCAAAATATAATAAACAGGATGGACAAGTTGATATAATTTATGAAAATAGTAGATTAATAGTCATTGATACTGGGAAAGGGATTAAAAATACCAAAAAAATTTTTGAGAGATTTTATAAGGAGCAGGATAGAGGTATAGGGGTAGGACTTCATATTGTCAAGAAGCTTTGTGATGAGTTGAATATCACTATAGAGGTAGAGAGTGAAGTTGGGGTGGGGAGTTGGTTTAGTCTATATCTATTGTAGATAAACCTCTCCCAGATTATTTAAAATATAATCTATTTAATTAACAAGCTAAAATCACCATTAGGTAGTACATATAGACCTTGATTTGCAGGAACAGTTTGAGTTCCATCTGCAGGAGTCCAAGTATTCCACCCACCATTATAATAGTATATTGAATCAATAGGTTGTGTTCCAAATTTATCATTTAAATCTACTGCTATATTAAATCCAATAAATTTATAAGCTCCATTTGTAAAATAAACATAGCTATTTCTACTCTCACCAGTCGTTATAGTTTTGCTAATATCACTCTTAGCAATTAACCAAACTCCTTCACCTGTATGTAATGTTACTTCATTGTGAACTTCAATACCTAATTCTTCAAGCCAAGCTTTTGTTCTTGCATCTCCTGTGACAAAGATTAATTTTCCATCATGTAATGTTACCATAAGAGTATCATCAAATCCTGGTATTTTTATATTATCACATTTTGAGCGTTCCATTGTCCAGTTGGTAGTGTAGTTGAAAGTTTGAGTACATGAGGTTGTTAGGTTTCCTTCTCCAACTTCATATAGTTCATATCCTCCTCCCATCCAGAAGTGGTTATTTGGTCCATAACCCATACCTTCTACAACAGGATTAGCTGTATAGCTATAAGTTATATTTGAGTCAGGAATAACATCTCCTGTAGTCTCATCTAACTCATAAGCGATGATTTTATCACTAGTCATATCGGATAGATATAGAGTATTATCTACAATTTCCATTCCATCATGATGTCCTCCTGCTAAATCAGGATGAGTAAATTGATACTCCCATTGATTATTTCTATATCTATATACATCTCGACTAGTAGTAGTAGTCCACCACTCATTTTTTGTTTTGTTATATGCTAATGTTTGAGAATAAAGATTTCCATTAGTTATAATATCTGTCTCATTACTCCAATTGAAATCCCATCTTTTGATATTATTTCCTGAACCAAAATAGATACCACTATCATCAACATAAAATTCACCAGTACCTCCCCATGAAGGTAAAGAGAAAGGAGATTTACTTATAAAAGTGAAATTTCTATCTGCTACAGGACCTGTTGCTAGAGGATTATCAGGGTGCATATTTGGGTCACCTTCTACATCAACTTTGTAGATATATCCTATTCCTCTACTATTAAAAATAACATATTCAGCTTCTGGTACTCCCAATTTTGTTCCATTTGTGTCTATATAACCTGTGGCATCATAGAAAGAAGAGAGTCCATCAAGTGTCCACTCTCCATAAAGATGGTAATCGTCTGCATTGAGACTCTGTCCAAAAGCCACTACTGCTATTGCACTTATTAATATTTTTTTTAACATAATACCTCTCCTAATCAAATTCTGGTATTAAAGTAGTTGGGTCAATAGATTCAGGAACAGGACTATTATCCTCATTACAATCTATACCCAAAGTACTCTCTATTTTAAATGTTCTCACAGGTGTAGGCAGTGACTCTACTTCATCTTTAAAAGATACAGCTTGAAGGCTATAAAGTTTAGTACAAGTTAGACCTGTTAAGTTTGCATATACATAAGGGTGTGAATTTTCATCATTTTGAGAAATAGTTACATTAATATCTGCTCCATCAAAAATTCTAAAACCATCTTCATTATTGGAGTTATCTTTGAGACTGATTCTAACAGCAGATGTGTTATCCTCATCTATAGCTGTAACACCAATATATGGTCCTGGCTGTAAAACTGTTGAAGGAGGAGTATCTCCACAAGTTGCATTAAAAGTAGTTTTGATATTAAATGTAGTTGTATCACTTTCTGAAGAGTTACCATCTTGATTATGAGCAACAACAACAGCTTGATATGTCTTGTCACAAGTTAATCCTGTGATATTAGCATAACCATGGTTTCCATTTGTTGAATCAACTTCAATAGTAGCAAAAGGCATATCATCTGTATAGTTATGGACAGAGATATAAAATTTATCCTCATCAGTAGATTTATCTTCAAATGAGATTCTTACAGAGGTATTGGTCTCATCAGATTTAATTTTAGTAGCACCAACATATCCTGGTGCATTAGGTACAGAGGCATGTATAAAAGATACAACTCCTGTACATATAAACAGAGTCTTAATAAGTCTCTTTTTTTCTGTAAACATGTGTAATTTCCTTTTTATATATAGTTAGATTAAATTAGTTTGAATAAACTAAAAAAAATATTCAAGTTTTCCCAATTCTCTTGAATATTGAAACTATATCATAAAATGAATAATGTGATTATTAAATAATTATATTAATTTATAATTATTTATTTATAATGTTTTATACTAAAAAATGATATAAAAGATGATAATTTAGTATAAAAAATGAAAAAATACTATATAATATTTGGATTTTTATCTATATAAGTAGTTTATATTTGTTTTGAAAGATGCAAAAAATAATAAATTTAAATAAATTAAAACTATTAAGAATAAAAAAATATAGAAAATCCTTTTGATAAAACTAACATTGATTAACATATATAAAATTTTATTTTCAGAAATAGCTTTAAATAGGCTTTTTTTAGTATATTTTAAGTATTATTTTGTATATTTAGTAGTAAAATTAAATGTTTTAGCCAAAAAAATTTCACCAAATTGATACAATAAAAGAGATTTTTGAGATTGCTATAGATGACAAAAGTATTAGAGAATATATAGGGAGTGGGTTTATTCTATTTTAGAGAATAAACCTATCCCATATTATTAAATTATTTAATCAATAAGCTAAAGTCACCATTTGGTAGTATATATAAACCTTGATTTGCAAGAACAGTTTGATTACCGTCAGCAGGAGTCCAAGTGTTCCATCCACCATTATAATAATAGATGTTCTCAACAGGTTGAGTTCCAAATTTATCATTTAAATCTATAGGAATATTAAACCCAATAAAAGTATAAGCTCCATTGACAAAATTAACATAATTATTTCTATTTTCGCCTGAAGCAATAGTTTTGCTAATATCATTTTTTCCAACTAACCAAACACCATCACCTGTATTTAATGTGAGTTCATCAACTACTGTCACATCACAACTTAATCCCTCTAACCAAGCTTTTGCACCTGCATCTGCCGTAGCATAGATAAGTTTACCATCTTCCATTTTTGCCATAATGGTATCATCAAATCCTGGGACTTTCATATTGTCACATTTTGAGCGTTGCATTGTCCAATTGGTGGTGTAGTTGAAGGTTTGGCTACAAGAAGTTGCTAGACTTCCTTCACCTATCTCATAAATATTAGATGGTCTATATCCTGCAATCCAAAAGTGTTGATTTGGACCAAACCCCATACCTTCGACATCAGGATTTGCACTATAATCATAAATATTATATGCAGAAGTATCAGAAACTCCTCCTGTAGCATTTAGTTCATAAACAATAATTTTATCAGTGGTCATATCTGAAATATAGATTTTATTATTGACTATTTCCATTCCGTCATGATGGCTTCCAGCTAAATTTGGATAGCTAAATTGATATTCCCATTGATTTGTACTATTATTATATCTATAAACATACCTACTACTACGAGTAGCAGTCCACCATTCACCTGTTGTTTTATTGTATGCAAGTGTCTCAGTACTTATATTACCATTTGAAATTATATCTGTTTCATTAGTCCAATCAAAATCCCATTTTTTAATATTTTGTCCTGAACCATAATATATACCAGTATTATCAACATAAAATTCCCCTGCATGACCTCGTCCATTACTTAATTCATGTTCACTAACATAAGTAAAAACCCTATCTGCTGTAGGTTGTCCATTTACATCAGGGTGAGCATTTGGGTCACCGTTGACCTCAACTTTATAAATATATCCTTTACTTGACCAATCTCCTCCTGGCCCAGCAGTAAAAAATATATACTGGTCACCATTATCTCCTCCTAAAAGTCCATTATTATCTACAAATCCTGTAGCACCAAAATAATTAGTTAAATTACCAGGTGTCCACTCACCATAAAGATGATAATCATCAGCATTAAGATTCTGCCCCAAAGCCACTACTGCTACTGTACTTATTAATATTTTTTTTAACATAATCTCTCTCCTAATCAAATTGTGGTGTTAAAGTGGTTGGGTCAATACACTCAGGAACAGGGCTACTACCATTACTGTCCGTAACTGTTATCTTGACACCATCAGCTACACTATCTATTTGTCCATCATTAACAATAAGTTGAAGAGAGTATATTCCTTCAATATCAGCAATAAATGAAGGAGTCGTGATTGTATTATCATCAAGAGTTGCACTACTTCCTACTGGTTTAGAGATAAAACTCCAATTATAAGTAATAGGGTCACTATCAGGGTCATAACTAGCACTTCCATCCAATAATATAGGAGTTCCTTCATCTTCTAAAGCAATAGTTCTGTCATTACCTGCATTGGCTACTGGAGCTTGATTTGTAGAAGTACTATTACCATCACAAGAGATATTAAATGTACTCCCTATCCTAAATGTTCTAATAGGTGTAGGTAAAGACTCCAAAGTACCTTTATAAGCTACTGCCTGTAGCCCATAGATTTGAGTACAAGTTAGCCCTGTTAAATTGACATATACATCAGGGTGTACAGTTCTATCATTTGCAGGGATAGTTATATCAATTCCTGCTCCATCAAAAATTCTAAACCCATCTTCGTTATCAGAGTTGTCTTTGAAGTTGACTCTAACAGCAGAAGGACTATTATCAAGAGATGTAACACCTATATATGGACCTGGTTGAAGAGGAGTTTCTGGAGAAGAACTATTACCACAAGTTGCATTAAAAGTACTTTGCATATTAAATGAGGTTAGAGGATTTCCTGTAGAGTTTCCATCTTCATTATAAGCAATAACTGTAGCTTGATATGTCTTATCACAAGTTAATCCAGTGATATTAGCATAACCATGGTCTCCATTTGTAGAGTCAACCTCAATAGTAGCAAAAGGTATATTATCTGTATAGTTATGGATGGAGATATAAAATCCATCTTCATTAGTGGAGTTATCTTCAAATGAGATTCTCACAGAGGTGTTGGTCTCATCTAATTTAGTAGCACCAATATATCCTGATGCAATAGGTACAGAAGCATGTACAAAAGATAAAGCTCCTGCACACACAAACAAACTTTTCAAAAGCCTCTTTTTGTCTGTAAACATATGTAATTTCCTTTTTTTATATGTCAATTGATAGATTGAATTAGTTTGATGAATAAACTAAAAAAATTATTCAAGTTCCTCTTATATTTCCTTGAATGCTGAAACTATATCATAAATTGAGTAATTTAATTATAAAATATTTTAATTAGTTTTAAAATATTCTTTTATGGGGTATTTGTCTAAAAAATAGTTATAATATATTAAAAAAAATCTATTATAGTCTATTTTTAAAATCTATATATCCAAATTTTTTAATAACTTTAATTAATCCATTGGTTCTTTTAATTAAAATAGATGGCAAAGGAATTCCATTAAAAGTGGTAGATTTGACCATAGTGTAGTGCATTTGGTCTTCAAATATAATCTTGTCACCTATTTGTAGAGGTTTATCAAAGGAGTAATCACCCATAATATCCCCTGCTAGACATGTATTTCCTGCTAGACGATAGGTGTATTTTTTTACTCCTGCTCCCTCTGTACCTCTAACTTCTGCTCGATAAGGCATAATAATAGTATCAGGCATATGTGCCTCTGCTGATGTATCTAGTATAGCTATATCTATACCATTATGAACTATATCAAGAACAGAAGTTACTAGCGTTCCAGTCTCCCACCCTACTGCTTCGCCTAGTTCTAAATATATCTGTAGATGTGGATGTCTATTTTTAAACTTGTTTAGTATATCTATAAGTTTTTTTATATTATAATCTTTGCGAGTAATATGGTGACCTCCACCGAAATTAACCCATTTCATATTTGTTAGATACTCTCCAAAATTTTTTTCAAATACCTCTAAAACTTTCTCCAAGGCATTAGAGTCTTGTTCACAAAGAGCGTGAAAATGTAAACCATCAAGACCCTCTATTATACTTTCATCAAAATTAGAAATAGTCGTTCCAAGTCTTGAATATAAACCACAAGGATTATATAGCTCTACAGGAGATTCTGAATACTCTGGATTGACTCTTAGACCTATAGAGATTTTGGAATTATATTTTTTAGAAAGTGAAGCAAATCTTCTAAATTGTGAGGGGGAGTTAAAAACTAGGTGATTAGAGATAGTAGCTATCTCCTCTATATCCTCCTCTTTAAAAGCAGGGCTATATGTATGTGTCTCTTTTGTAAATTTCTCATCTGATAGTTTAGCTTCATATAGTCCACTAGCACAACATCCATCGAGATATTTTGAGACCAAGGGAAAACTTTGCCATAGTGCATAACCCTTTAGAGCGAGGAGTATTTTTACTCCTGTTTGCTCTTTTATATCTGCTAATAGCTTCAAGTTATTCTCTAAAAGCTCCTCTTCTAGTAGCCAATATGGGGTTTTTATACTATTCAAAAGGCAAGAGTCCAAATTTTTTGATAAATGCTTCATCTATATCTATTAAACCTCTCTTTTGTAAGTTATCCAATACCTCTTTGGTGCAAAATGTATCACCGGGCCACTCTCTATTAAATCCATCTACCTTACTCTTGTTTGTTCCATCTACAATTATAATTGGTTTAATAATCACATCTCTTTGTGCATCAATATTATTAACCACTCGCCATAGTAGCATATATGGTTCATCTATATCATTATTCTCTTTATCAAAAATAATCAATACTTTAATATGCTCTTTTAGATGATATATCTTTTTAATATCACTCATAACAGATTTAGTTTTATTTACTGTAACAACACAAATAGGATTTTTAGTCTCTATAAAATATTGTCTTAATTCTAAAATAGAGCTATCTATCTCTTGCATTTTTTGAAGTAAGGTAGTATTATCAATAGGATTTTCTACTCCACTCTCTACTATATCACCCGTGGCATCAATCCCAAGCTTACCACCCACTAGCGTCTCATTAGCTGTATGGTCAAGAGCATCTATAATCCCTTGGGTAATTAAAATCTTATCAGGGTCAAGCCTATTTAATATATACTCTGTAATAGCCATATCATCAGATAATTCAGGAGCATCGGCATTTACAAAAATAGCGTGTTTGACAAAACTCATCTGTCCCACACCCCAAAAGGCGTGCATAAATTGCTGTGCATGACCTTTGTATAGAGTCTTCATTTTTCCAAGTATTAGATTATGAAATACCCCATTTTCAGGCATATAATAGTCTATTAAATCAGGAGCCATAGGTTTTAGCATGGGTAGAAATATTCTCTCCGTTGCCCAACCCATATATTTATCCTCCAGAGGTGGTTTCCCTACAACTGTAGCTTGAAAAACAGGCTTCTTTTTCATAGTAATAGTCTCTATCTCCATAACAGGATAAGGCTCTTTGAGTGTATAATATCCTGTATGGTCTCCAAAAGGCCCTTCGATTTTCATCTTTTGTGGGTCTACAAACCCCTCTATAACTATATCTACATCTTCAGGAATATAAATATCATTAGTTATTGATTTAACAAGCCTAGCATTTTTACCTCTCACAAATCCATAAAGCAACATCTCAAACATCCCATGAGGCATAGGAGCTTGACCACACCATATATAGAGAGGGTCACCACCAATTCCCACAGTTACAGGCATCTTTTTCCCTACTTTTTGGTATTGGTCAAAAAAGTGCGAAGCGTCTTTGTGTATCTGCCAGTGCATTCCTAGATGATTTTTATCATACTGTTGCAGTCTATACATCCCAAGGTTTTGCATCTCTCCATCAAGGCTCTGTGTATAGACTTGACCCATAGTAATAAAAGCTCCCCCATCCTCTTCCCATGTCTTTAAGATAGGTAACTTATCTAAATTTACATCTTTTTTCTTTACAATTAGTTGCTGACATGCACCTGTACTTTTGAGTCGTTTAGGAAAGACATTTTTTAGTGCAAAGAGCTGGGGAATCATCTTTAGTTTTGCTATTAACCCTTTGGGTGGTTTTAGTTTTAGTAGTCTCTCTATCCCCTCAGCAACTCTATCGGGGTGTTTTCCAAATATATTTTGAGTAAGCTGTTTATTTGCAAATATATTCATAAGCACAGGCATATCATACTCTATACCCTTTGTTCGATTGATAGGTTTTGTAAAAAGTAGTGGTCGAGAGTTCTCTTTTTTCACTTCTATATAGGCTATATGGGGGATTTCTAGCTCTACATCTAGTGGCTCATCTATAATCTTTAGATTGCCGTTATCTTTTAGCCATTGTATGACATCATTCATATATAATACTCCCAATTTTTATTGGGGGTATTATATCTTAAATATTGTTATTATTTTTTTATCTCTGCTACAACAGCACCTCTAAACTCACCCTCTGCAAAATCTACAGCTAAATCTTTTGGGTATTTTCTCTTGGTCATTGCAGCTACTTTTTCTGGTACTTTTGAGACATCACCATGACAAACAAGACACTCTGCTTTTGTTTGTAGAGGTTTATATACTCTATAGTGGTCACCTGCATCAATAGTAACAGGTTTAAAATCACCTCTTCTTACAAGCTCATTCATCACTTTTGTATCGATTGCATCTGGTTTGTTTTTTGGATTTCTATACTTAAGAGCTGTTCTTCTTACTTTTGTATCTGTAGTTAGTGCATTATAATCATCTGTCATCTGTAGTGCTAGTGATGCACATACTCCAGCGCCAACGGTTGGGCCATCTTGCATTGCACTCTTAAGAGTTGGTTTAAGAGTTCCTATAAATGATTTTATATGTAGTAATCCCTGCTCTTGAATCATAGATTTATCAACATATGTTACTCCACCGATAGTAGTTGTAGCTACCTGTTTAGTATCATCTTTTGGCTCAACGGCTATTTTCTGTTCAACAATCTCTTTAACCACCTCTGTTGTTGGACTCTTCGTTACCTCTTGAACTTTTGCTGTTGGTTGAGCTGTATTACACGCAATAAAAATCAATGGTGCAGCAAGTAGTAGGGTATAGAATTTTCTATTCATCTCTCTCTCCTTAGTGAAAATATTTTGAAGTATAACATATTAAGATTATACTGCTATTTTGATAGTACCATAAGTTTTATTCTATTTTTGACCTTCACACCAATTTTTATACGGTTTAGTCTCACTTTTTTGTCTGCTTTGTATAGTATCTTCCCATTTTTTACTTTTACTCTATGCCATCCATTGTTAGATATAAAAATCTCTGCATCTTTGATATTTTTGTCACTTAGTGTAACTTCAACAGTTCTTACTACCTTATCTTTTGGGTAGATAAGTGGTCTATGAAAGGTAACACCACAAAGCTCTTTGAAGTGAAGATATAGTTTAAAATCTTTGGCATTACTACCTACTACAGCTGAACGGTCAATATCATACTCATCTGAACACTCTCCATTAATTGCACCAATATTTTGATTAAAAACAGCTTGAAAATTATAGGGCTCTAGTACTTTTTCAACTCTACTATCATACTCTCCATATGGGTAAACAAAGAGAGTAGGTTTATAGTCTAAATGTTTTTTCATAAGAGCTAAACCCTTTTCCATATCGGCTTTGATTTTTGTGTCGCTCATCTGTCCAAAGTGACCATGTCCATAACTATGAAACTCCACTGAACCATATTTTACTATCTCTTTGAGTTGCCTCCATGAGACATAGTCTTTATACTTCTCTTCTGTATATTTTACAGCGATAAATAGAGTAAATGGGTAGCCATACTGTTTGAAAATTGGAAGACCATTTTTATAAAAGGTCTTGAATCCATCATCAATAGAGAATGCAACCCAATTATCAGGAACCTTCTCCTTTGCTTTTATTTTGTTCACTATATCGATGAGTGGAACAACCTTGTAGTTGTGTTTTTTGAGGTAGTCAAACTCTTTTTTTAACTCTTTTGTAGATATATTTGTTGTTGGATACCTGTTATCATCAAATCGATGATAGACAAAAATATGTCCATCAGCCACGAGAAGATAAGGTGACAAAAGTATAAAGAGTAGGAGGAAAACTTTCGTCATTGTCTATTAATCCATCTGTCTTCGTAAAAAAGTAGGAGTGTCTAAGTAGTCATCGTTGTCATTATTGTATCCACCTACTACTTTTGCAGAGTTGATATTATTCAATAACGTACTTTGGACAGGTTTTTTAAGGACAGGTTTACTCATATAAGTAGTCTTTTTGGTGTTATTAGATGCCTCTTTCTCTACCTCTAAGTCAGAAGGGTCATCAAAACCAGTTGCGATAATAGTAAGCTTGACCTCATCTAGTGGAATATCTTCACTTGTAGTTGTACCAAAGATAATATTTGCATCTTCATCAGCATTTTCTTCGACAATATCCATTGCTTCAGAAATTTCAGCTAGTGGATAATCAGGGTGAATATGGAAATGTACCAAGATACCCATAGCTCCATCAATTGATAGGTTATCAAGCAGTGGAGACTCAATAGCTGTTTTTGCTGCATCATACGCTGCACTATTACCTTGACTCTCACCCACACCCATCAGTGCTAGACCTCTATGGCTCATTACGGTTTTTACATCAGCAAAGTCAAGGTTAATATCATTTGCTCCATGTGAGAGGATTACATTTGATATACCACCAACGGCTTGAGCCAATACATTATCAACTAATCTAAAACTATCTCTCATTCCAAGGTTCTTCTCAACTATAGAGAGAAGCCTCTCATTTGGTACAACAATAATCGAATCAGACTCTTTTTTTAGCTCATCAAGACCAGCTTTTGCTAATTTTTTTCGCTTTCTACCCTCAAATGCAAAAGGACTAGTAACAATCGCGACAGTCAACGCCCCAATCTCTTTTGCTGCTTGTGCAATAATTGGTGCAGCACCAGTACCTGTACCACCTCCAAGACCAGCTGATATAAATACAAGGTCAGCACCATTGAGCATAGTTTTGATACTATCATAGCTCTCCTCAGCTGCAGCTCTACCTACATCTGGTTTCATTCCTGCACCTAGACCTTTGGTTATATTCATACCTAGTTGTACTTTGTATGGTGCGAGAGAGGCATCAAGGGCTTGTGCATCTGTATTGGCAACAAGAAGGTCAATTCCTCCTATTCCTTCATTAATCATGTGGTTAATCATGTTACCACCACCACCACCGACACCTATAGCTTTTATTTTGGCTCCATGAACCCCTGAGTGAGACTCAGTTATGTTGAACTCTTCCATTATTTCCTCCTTACTCTTCTTTTATTTAAAATATTCTTTTTGCCCACTCTACAAAACTCTGTACAGGGCTGCTATTGTTTTTTATAGGCTCTCTGCTCAAATCGGCAAAAAGCTCGTTAGCCTCTTTCTCTTTTGGAGCAAACTCCGTCACAGAAATTTTTGGTTTAACTCCAGTAATTGAAGCGATGTCACTTAGAGAGTCTTTGGGTATGTACTCTTTAGAGTGTAGCATCTGTTTGTTTCTCTCTAGTTCATACTCCGTATTATATCCAGCCTCATATAGAAGTAGACCAATAGCTACAGAGTAGTCAGCAGATAGTAGTTCATTTGAGATTTTATTTATATATGACGGGCTACCTATACGGATAGGTATATTTGGCATAAGAGCTTGTGCAAGTTCTCTTGTACCCTCTATATGTGTCATTCCACCAGTTAGCATTATTCCTGCTCCAATCTGATTTTTTAGACCTGAATTGGCTATAGAGTTTGCCAGTATAGTTAGTGCTTCCTCCATTCGACTATGTATGATATTGTGAACAATATCCATAGAGACAGTATTTAGATTATTTTCATCTCCTATAATAGGTAGTTCTACATTTTCACTAACACCTGTAGTAAGTAGGCTACCTTTTGTAATCTTTAGTTCTTCTGCTGTATCAAAAGGTGTATGTAGTGCTATAGATAAGTCATTTGTGATATGGTTTGAGCCAACAGATAAAAAGTCATTGTATTGTATAGAGTTCCCTACATGAATAACAAGGTTGCTAGTCTGTCCACCCAAGTCAATAACTGCAACACCCCTCTCTTTATCATCTTGATTAATAACGGCTAGAGATGAAGCATATCCACTCAATACGACTTTGCCTATCTCTATATTGGCAGCATTCACTGCTTTTTTTAGATTTTCAAGACTAGATTTTGCTGTCATAATTATATGTGTATCGACCTCCATACGACTAGCATTCATACCATATGGGTCTTCTATATAATCCTGTTCATCTATTTTAAACTTGTATGGTAATACATGTAAAATTTCAAACTCATTGGGTATATTTGCGTTGTATAGTGCTGTCTGCATTACACGGTTTATCTCATTGATTGAGATGTCATTATTTGGGATATTGACGACACCTGTAGAGTTTATACTTTTTGTATAAGCGGCGGATATGGATATTGTAGCAGTTGTGATATTTAGACCAGATACTCTTTTAGCATCGTCTACAGCTCTTTTTATAGCCTTTGCTGCTTGTTCAATATTGGTTATTGTTCCCTTTTTTATCCCCTGAGATTTAGTGATGCCATGACCACTAATCTCAACTCTACCATCTTCTTTTTTCCCAATAATTGCACATATTTTTGTAGAGCCTATATCAATGGCTAAGATGGGTGTACTCAAATTCAATCCTTGGTTATATCATTTATAAAATTCTGTAGGATACTTCTTACCTAACTTTTTCATAAGATTTGATTCAAATGATTGCGTCTTTAGTTGGTCAGCAGTTTGGTGGAGAGCATCCGTATCATTTTGGTCAAGTGAAATCAGTTTTTGTTCAATAACTTTGTAGACAACAACCTTTTCTCCTGTAGATATGATACCCTTTTCTTGGTTAGAAGTAAATAGTTTGGAGCCAAAGTTTGAGTTTTCTTGTTCATTTAAACCTAAATCTTGTTTCTCAATGTTTTTGACAGTTAAAAAGTCTGATATTTGACCATTTTTCTTATCAATATCTTTGAGTGTAGTCTCTGCAAGTTTAGCTAAGGATTCTCTTATAAGACCCTCTTTGTACTCTGGAGTGACCAACTCTTTTGCCTCTTCAAATGTTTTTACAACAGGCTCTTTTATATCAATAATTTTAAGTGTTGCGTATCGGTTACCTATGATTTTAGGCTTGAGTAGGTCATTAAGTTTTTTTGTTCGAACCTCCTCCCATATCTCTTTTGAGAGTCTAAAATCACCTATATCATAAGTTAAAGTTTCGCTCTTTTCTATCTTACCTTTTTTGAATGCTATATACTGTTTATTTGCAGATTTTTTTGATTTTTTAAGCTTGACATCTTTGGTGATTTTCTCCTTTGCATTCTCTAATGTTAGTAGTTTTCCCTCTCTATCTCGGTATTTAAAGCTATTCTCTTTGAAGTGAGCCTCTATCTCTGCATCTGTGACATTTATATCTTTACTCTCTGTCCAAACAACATCAAAAGAGTACTGTTTTGCTGTTTGGAATTGCTCCTTTCTCCCTTCCCAAAAGCTTTTTAACTTAGCCTCATCAATAGTTACATTTACATCTTTTTCACTGAGGGTAATATATTTGATTTTATCAGCAACTCTATAGGCTGTGGAGAATGCGTTATACTCATCTTCTAAACTTTTGAGGTTTAGTATATCAAATGTTTTCATGATAATGAGGTTGTCTTTTAGGCTAGACTCAAATGTCTTTGTACTAACTCTGGAGTTTTTTATAAAGTTGTCATATATACTTCTATTGAAAACACCATTTTTCTGAAATGCTGGGACAGAAGCCAACTTATCAGCAACCTCTTTGTCTGTGACAATAATACCAAACTCTTTTGCAAGATTAAGTATTTGAGCTTGTGCTGCCATTGAGTTTAATGCCTGTTGTTGTAGATTCATCTGTTTTGCTTGTTCCTCATCAAACTTACCTTGGAACATCTGATTATATCTACTATAGAGATTATTATACTCCATCTGAAACCTATCTCTACTTATCTCAATCTCTCCAACCCTACCGATACTACTACTCTTTATCCCAAAGGAGAAACCATAGGTAGCTCCCGTAAAAATAAATGATATTGTAGCTATCCAAATAGTAATTATGAGAAATTTGTTATTCTTTTGCATCCAACTTATCATGTTAATATTGCCTTAATATAAAAATTTCATAATTTTAGTCTACTTGTGGTTAATTATTAATGAAATCATCATAATAATAGTAGTATATTGAGTCAAAAAGTGAGGGAATAGCGTGAATATTAGTAATAATAGTCAAATAGTAGAAGAGGATTTAAAAAATATTTGGCATCCATGTACACAGATGAAAGACCATGAGACTCTACCACTAATTCCTATCAAAAGAGCCAAAGGTGTCTACTTATATGATTTTGAAAATAATAGTTATATAGATGCTGTAAGCTCATGGTGGGTAAATCTGTTTGGGCATGTCAATGAGCATATATCCAATAGAGTAAAAGAGCAATTAGATACGCTAGAACATGTTCTCTTAGCAGGTTTTACTCATAGACCAGCTGTAGATTTAGCAGAGAGACTTGTCAATTTAACTCCAAAAGGTTTAGATAAGGTTTTCTTTGCAGATAATGGCTCGTCTGCTGTAGAGGTAGCCCTAAAAATGAGTTTCCATTATCATAGAAACAGCGGCTCTCATCGTCCACTATTTTTATCTCTAACCAATAGTTATCATGGTGAGACTATTGGTGCATTGAGTGTAGGAGATGTGAAGTTGTACAAAGAGACCTATGCACCACTATTAATCTCCTCTATTCAAACTCCTGTACCCATAGACCAAACAGAGCAGAGTGCAAGAGAGGCTATTGTAGAGCTTGAACAGATACTAGAGAGTAGAGGAGATGAAATATCGGCATTTATTATAGAACCACTAGTTCAAGGTGCAGGAGATATGCACATGTATCATCCTCTATATATAAAATTGGCAAGAGAGGTCTGTTCAAAATATGGAGTTCATCTTATAGCAGATGAAATCATGACGGGTTTTGGAAGAACAGGAACTATGTTTGCTTGTGAACAAGCAGGAGTTACTCCTGATTTTATGACTCTCTCAAAAGGTTTGACAGGTGGCTATCTCCCTTTGGCTGTTACGATAACAACACTAGATATTTACAGTGCTTTTTATTGTGATTACAATGAGTTCAAAGCCTTTTTACACTCACACAGCTATACAGGAAATCCTCTAGCCTGTTCTGCTGCTTTAGCTACAATGGAGTTATTTGAAAAAACTGATGTTATAGAAGAGAATAGGGAGAAATCAGCTTATATATTGGATAAGTTAGAAAAATTTAAAAAACTTTCAAATGTAAAAGAGATAAGACAAACAGGAATGATAGCTGCTGTGGAGTTAAAAGGGTATAAATCAGAGGAGAGAATAGGTCTAAAGGTCTATCAATACGGGTTAGATAATGGAGTTCTGCTTCGTCCTTTGGGGCATATTATCTATTTTATGCCTCCATATGTTATCTCTTATGATGAGATAGACAAGATGATAGATACAGCTTATGAGGCTATTGTTTCGTTACACTAAAAAGAGTCAACCTCTTTTATATACTAGATAACAATACATTTTAACAACTCATTAGCTATAATAATCTAATTTTAAATTTGGAGATAAGATAATGAATCTATTTGATGATGATGACGCGTTCGTAGGAACACCAAAGAGTAACTATTTTTCGATTGCAAAGACAGCTAATCAAAATATTGTGGAGATGGAGATAGATAAGATGTTTCGGCGATTTGCAGTAGCTGAAAAAATTCTTGAAGAGAGAGGTTTAGAAGAGGAGCATGAACAGCTTATGAGAAGTATGGTTATAGACCCAGAGTTGGACGCGAGAACAAATAGTCTATATATAGAGCTTGTGGGTAATATAGTTACTCAGTGTGAATAACAAATATTCCATATAGGTAACCTCTTGTGGTTACCACAATTTAATTAATAATAAGGACTCATAGGTGATAAATGCCGTCGAGAGAAAAATAGAGCAGTATATTGCAGAGCTAAATGATAGCTCTGTCTCATCTCTCTATCGAAGACTACCTCATGGAAAGAGACTAAGAACAAAGTTGATTCTAAAGATTGCAGGTGGTGATTTAAAAATTATAAAAACAGCTGCTACTGTTGAGATGATTCATGCAGCTAGTCTGCTACATGATGATGTGATAGATGATGCCAAGAGTCGTAGAGGTAGGGTCTCTCTCAATGCTAGTGAGGGAAATAAAACAGCTATCATGATGGGTGATATACTATACTCAAAAGCCTTTTTTGAGTTGACATCCATATCTACAGAGGTCGCAAAAGTAGTCTCAAATGCTGTTGTTCAGTTGAGTTTGGGGGAACTTGCTGATGTGGAGCTATCTCGTAGATTTCATACTAACCAAGAGGCATATCTAAAGATGTTATATCAAAAAACAGCATCACTTATGGAAGCTAGTGCAGAAGCTGCGGCTATTTTAGTTGGAAAAGATAGAGTAGCATATCGTGATTATGGGCGTAAACTTGGTTTGGCTTTTCAGATGATTGATGATATTTTGGATATTACATCTGACTCCAAGACCCTAGGAAAACCTGCTCTGCATGATTTTGTAGAGGGAAAAGTGACACTACCATATATGTACCTATATGATGTCTTGGCAAAAGAGGATAGAGAGTATCTAGTATCATTACATCGTAAACGCTTAAGTAGAGATGAGGAGTTATGGATAAAGAGTGCTATGAGTAGATATAGTATAATTGAAAAGTCCTATGCAGAGGCTAGAGAGCTTATTTTAGAGGCTATAGCTTCTATGGAGAGTTTGGGTGAGTATGATTTATCCAATATCGCAAAAGCGATGATAGAGAGAGAGTTTTAATGTCATATCAAGTTGTCTCATTTAATCACAAAAATTGTGAACAGTCTATTAGAGAAAAGTTAGCATTTGCTACAGATGATGAAATAAGGGTTATGCTTTTAAAGCTAACAGGTTTTGATTTTATCCAAGAGGCGTATATAGTCTCTACATGTAATCGTGTTGAGATAGTAGTAGCTACCAAAGATGCTTTTTCTAGTTATCATGCTATTTTGGGGCTTCTTAGTCTCAAATCGGGTCTCTCATTTTATGAGCTAAAAGGGATGGATGGTAGATATGATGATGCCGCAGCTATTTCTCATATCTTCTCTGTTGTCTCCTCTTTGGAGTCTTTGGTTATTGGAGAGTCACAGATAACAGGACAGGTCAAAGATGCTTATCGTTTTTCATTTCAAAATAAAACAGCAGGTCGAAAACTAAATCGTGTTATCTCCTATGCTATCAAGTGTGCCGCAGAGGTTCGAAATGTGACTAATATATCTAAAAATCCTATCTCTATAGCCTCTGTAGCTGTAGCACAAGCCTACAAGATATATGGAGACAATATCTCTGGTATGACAGCAGTGATAGTTGGTGCTGGTGAGATGGGTATAATCGCTGCGAAAAATCTACTTAGATTAGGTTGTGATGTATTGCTTTTGGGTAGAGATAGAGCCAAATTAGAGAGAATAGCAAAAGATTTGGATGAGGATGTGCGAGTAGATACTATGGAGCATCTTCATAAGTATCTAAATCGTTATCGTCTACTATTCTCTGCTACATCTGCAAAGGGTACGATTATAAACAGAAGTATGATAGAGAGTGATAATTTTGATAGAGTTTGGTTTGATATGGCAATCCCTATAGATATAGAGGAGATGAATCTAAAAAAACTAAAACTCTTTAGGATTGATGACCTAAAAGCTATTTCAAAAGAGAATCATGCTCTCAAACAAGAACAGGCAAACAGAGCAGTTGTCATAGTTGATAAATACAAAGAAGAGTTCTATAAGTGGCTTAGAGCTTTGTCTATAGAACCAGTAATAAAAGATATGAGACTACAAGCAAAAGATGCTATAACCAAAGAGCTAAATCGTGCCATAAAGAAAAAGTTTGTCCCAAAAGAGTACGAAGCCAATATGCAAAAGATGGCAGAGCAGATGTTTAATCGTTTTTTGCATGATGCCACTCAAAACCTAAGACAGTGTTCAGCCAATACAGGCTCATCCAAAGGAGTTGATGCGATTAAGGGGCTTTTTAATATTGCTGTGGATGATAAGCGTGTTAAAAAGTATAAAAATGAGCATTATGTTAAGGGGTATAAATAGATTAATTTCGAAATTTTTCTGATGTATAGCTCTTTAATAGTATTAATTTATCATATTTACAAATATAAGAATAACTTAAAATAATTAGTGTAAAATATCCTAATTGACATTAAAGGATATAGATGAGTTTTTTTCAATATGGAGAGAGGGTAGATGAGTATGATGTACTTGTATTAAATGAAAGAGAAGCCCGTGCAGGAGCAGGAATACTATTTCTCATAGGTATACTTAGTTTGGTTAACGCTGTAGCACTAGGACATATTATTGTCACCAAAGTCTTTATCTCTTTTTTTACTTTGGATTTTGTGATTCGTGTTATTCAACCTCGCTACTCTCCTAGTCTACTGTTGGGTAGGTTTTTTGTGCAAAATCAACGCCCAGAGTATGTTGGGGCTACTCAAAAACGCTTTGCTTGGGGGATAGGCTTACTCTTGGCTCTGCCGATGTTTTATCTACTTGTGATAGATTTTCAGCCAAATCCTATTAAAGTGCTAGTCTGTATTATCTGTTTGGCTCTACTCTTTTTTGAATCAGCTTTCTCTATATGTGTAGGATGTAAAATATATGGATTGTTTAAAAAAGACCCTGTAAGTTATTGTCCAGGAGGTATCTGTGAGATTCGTACAAAAGATGCAATCGAGTCATTTAACCCTGCTCAAAAACTTATTACTATAATAATGGCATTTGCTATATCTTTTGGTTTGTACTTATATTTTACAAAAATAGAGAGTAAAACACTTTTTTCTAAAAAGGTAAAGAAGATGATGATGAGTGATAAAGAGAGAGAAGCCCTTGAAGAGATAGAGCTACAGCGAGAGTTTGATAATTTTTAAAAATAGATAAATATAACTAATTTGATAATAAAAAGATATGATTGTTATGTTAAAATGGTAAAAAAATTTCCCTATTTTGAAATAAAAGACAAAAAAAATAATCTCTATAATATTTTAGAAAAAGCAGAGATAATTGAAGTTATGATGAAAAAGTTTCAACACAAAGAGAGGATATAAACTATTTGAGAATAGAGAAAATAGATGTATAAAACAAAATATTTCAACAATAAATCCCTAGTAGCACTCATAACCAAAGATTTTAAAATAGATTATCATGGAGACCATGGTATTTCTCATTGGAAAAGAGTCTATAGAAACACACAAATCTTAGCCAAGCACTACAATATAGAATCAGATGTTTTTGAACTTTTTGCCTTGATTCATGATTCAAAAAGAGAAAATGAGTATCACGACCCAGCTCATGGACTAAGAGCCTCTATTTTTGTTGAGGAGCTTTTAAAGAAAAAGATTATATCTCTATCAAAAGAGGAGAGTGAAAAATTGATTTTTGCTTGTAAAAATCATACTCTCTATCCTTTGGCAGATGATTTAATTGTTCAGATATGTTTTGATAGTGATAGATTGGATTTAGGCAGAGTTGGGATGAGAATCAATACCGATTATCTCTCAACCAATTATGCTAAAAGCTTGGTCGAGGATGGAGTTTATAAACCCAAAAAGCATTTAAAGCTAAACCACTCAAATAAAACTCCTGATATACCAAAAATCATCATTATGAGACACGCCAAAGTCCTAATAAAGAACCGAAAAATATATGCCAATGAGCTAAGAGAAGTAATAAAAGAGTATGATATAACCCCCATAGAGACCAATATCAAAAATCATCAAGAGCTTTTAGAAGTAGCCAATAGTTGCAACTACTTTGTCTCTAGTGGACTTGGTCGTTCAGTTGATACTTTGGCTCTTTTGGGCAAAGAGCCTGATTATATCAATAGACTCTTTGCAGAGGTAGAATCCCCTTATACTAAACTAAAAATTATGAAACTACCTCTCTTTACATGGGGGTTTTGGTTTAAATTGGCTTGGTTTATGGGATTTTCGGGTGGGAGTAAATCTTATAGACAGAGTAAAATAGAGGCTTTTGAGGCATCAAAGATATTAATAAAATTTGCTAGAGAGTATGGGGCTATCTTTTTATCAGGACATGGTCTAAAAAATAGACTAATTGCTAAAGCATTAAAAAAACAGGGATGGAGAGAGACTAAAAAGATGGGTATGGATAATTTAGAGTATGGGGTTTTTGAGTGGAGAGATTTTGATTTGACAACAACAGATTATTCTGATAAACTTCCATCAACTAAAACAACAAGGAGAGCAGGATGAACCATTTAAAAATATCACATATCAATACGAGAATATCTGCTCTTCTTCTCTTTTTATTCCTGCTCGGTTAGTGAGCATACCCCTTTACAATTTTTGATTCCTTGATTGGATGACTAACCTAAATATGCTTGTAGGTGTGACCATGTCACACAACTAAACCAATATCATTTTACAATTTGAAATTTTATTTGATGTGTGACATGGTCACACCTACGGATAATTGATAAAAACATAAAAGAAAAAAATATGAACAGACAAAAAACAAATAGTTGGAACGCCGAAAAATATAGAAAACATGCAGGATTTGTATCAGATTTAGCCTCTCCTGTAGTAGAGTTATTAAACCCAAAAAAGGGTGAGAAGATATTAGATTTGGGTTGTGGTGATGGTATCTTAGGATTAAAAATAGCCAAATATAAAGCAGAAGTAGTTGGTATAGATTTGAGCGAAAATATGGTGGCTAAAGCTAGAGAAAATGGGTTAGATGCAAAAGTTATGAGTGTAACTGATATGCCATTTAATGGGGAGTTTGACGCAGTATTTTCAAATGCTATGCTTCATTGGGTTAATGAACCTAAATTAGCAGTAGAAAATATCGCAAAAGCTCTGAAAGTTGGTGGACGATTTATTGCAGAGTTTGGGGGATATGGGAATATCTTTTCTATTATAAAAGCTATGAGAGAGGTTTTTAAAAGACATCCTGAATATGGAGAGATTGATGATTTTTGGTATTTCCCTACTACATATGAGTATAAATCTATCTTGGAGGAGTATGGCTTTGAGGTAAGATATATTGAACTTATCCCAAGACCTACACCTATTGATGATATTGCTAATTGGTTGATACTTTTTACTAATGGGTTTACTAAACATCTAAGTGATAGTAAACAGAAGCAGTTTAGAGATGAGGTTAGGGAGTTGTTGAAAGAGACTAATTATAGCCAAAAAGATGGTTGGGTGGCTGATTATGTTAGGATTCGGGTTGAGGCTTATAAGGAGTGCTAAATGTATGATACTAAATATTGTAAAGTAGAGTACCAAAAAGATAAAAATGCCATCTTTTGCCAATGGAAGAAGTTTTGCAAAGGTAATGATTATCGTAACCCATTTAGATATGGAGCTAAATTAATAGAGAAATATCAGCCTATCACTTGGATAACCGATACTACTAATGGGTTTGAGAATAAAGAGGCAGATACCAAATGGCTATTAGAGGAGTTTATCCCAAAAATGATAGAGAGTTCTATTGAAAAGATTATCTTTATTATCCAAGATGATAGCCCTTTGATGGGTGAGATTTTGGGACAAAAAGAGGCTTTGGGGGAGTTTTTTGAGGTGGAGTTAAGATGCAAAAATATCTAAAAGAGAGTGAGATAATAGATTACTCAAACAATAAAATAGAGGATTTGGCTAAAACTCTTGCAAAAGATTGTAAGAGTGATACACAAATAGCAAAAAACTGTTTTGAGTATGTGAGAGATAAGATTAACCATTCAGGCGATTATAAATCAGAGATAACAACTCTAAAAGCTTCTGATGTGCTAAAGTATAAAACAGGTTGGTGCTATGCAAAAAGTCATCTTTTGGCAGGACTTCTAAGAGCCAATGGAGTTCCTACAGGATTTTGTTATCAACGATTGAGCTGTTTTGAGTATAAAAAAGATACCTTTTGTCTGCATGGGTTAAATGCTATCTATCTAAAAGAGTTTGGTTGGTATAGAGTTGATGCTAGAGGGAACAAAGATGGAGTAAATGCACAGTTTAATCCACCTATTGAAGAGTTGGCTTTTGAGCTTGGAGAGAATGAGTATGATTTGGATGGAATTTGGGCTGAACCATTGGATGTGGTAGTTTTGGCATTAATTAAAAATGACTCTTATGTTAAAATGATAGAGAACTTTCCTGATTTATCTAATAAGGTAATGTCTATAAATAATAAATATAAAATTTTCGGAGATAAAAAATGAATCACCATTTTTGTAAATATAGGAGATATTGTCTATTTTCATGGGGCATTAAAGAGTAAAAAAATGAAGATATTAGCTCAAAATCCAAATGTCTCTTTTTCGGTTGTAGAGAACTATTCGATTATAGATTCATTTTCATCACCTGACCCTACTAAAGTCCACAATATTTTGTTATACTAACAAGATGAAAAAAATCACATCCATAATAACCATTCTATTTATAACAAACTGTTCAACCATAAAATCAAAAAGAGTTAACTCTTGTAAGACTATATCTAATTTATCTACTACACAAAAAGAGAAGAAAGAATCCCATGAATACTATCGTTTGAAACAAGAGTGTCAACAAAAATATATACTATACTCCTCAATAGAGATAATAGGAACTTCAAAAAATTTCTTAAGAGGATGCCTAAACACTGTAAAACATATGAAAAAATATGGTTATAAAAAAGCAGACATAGATAAAAATGGCAAAGCATCTTGTCCTAATGGATTTAGAAGTATGCTATTTAGAAATATGGGTTCTTTTGCTTGGTGTGAACCTCTTGATATAAATCATTAAAAAAAGGAAACAGATGCAAGAGAACAGATTTTTGGGTTGGGGAAACAATAAAAAATCGTAAACGCTCATAAACACTTACAAAGTTTTTATACACTATAATTGTAAACGCTTATATACATTTACAATAGGACAAAATCATGATAACCAAACTAAAAAAATACCAAAATAGACTCCTAAAATCGTTTAATATTACCTACAAACGCTACCTCTATCATGAGATTGATTTTGAGGATAGGATGATAGCCATCTTTGGAGCAAGGGGTGTGGGGAAGACTACGACGCTGTTTCAGTATCTATTAGAGTTACAATCTCAAAATAGAGAGGTTCTTTATATCTCACTTGATTATCCTTTTTTGAGTGGTATTGATTTGATAGATGTGGTAGAGGAGTTTGTGGACGGGGGTGGGGAGTATCTGCTTTTGGATGAAGTGCATAGATATAATGATTTTAGCTCTTATCTCAAAACTATCTATGATTTATTTGATATTCATGTGGTCTATACAGGTAGTTCGGCTACCTCTTTGCTAAGTGCCAAGAGTGATTTGAGTAGGAGGGTAACACTCTATAATCTTTATGGGTTCTCTTTTAGAGAGTTTTTAGAATTGAAATATGGTATTGAACTACAAGCGTTTAGTATTGATAAGTTGTTTGAAAATCATACTGTTTTGAGTAAAGAGATTTTAGAACATGACTTTGATATATTAAAAGCATTTCATGAGTATTTGGAGATAGGTTATTATCCATTTTATTTTGACAAACAGACCTCTTATTATCAAAATCTTCTCAATACTATTAATCTCACTATTGATTTGGACTTAACCTCTCTTGGACTGATTGAGCAAAAATATACCTATAAACTCAAAAAACTACTTGAAGTGATTTGTGAAAGTAACCCTTTTGAGGTTAACTATACCAAGATAGCCTCTAGTGCCGAGATAAGCCGTGTCAAACTCTATGATTATATCTCATTTCTTGCTGATGGACAGATGCTACTGCTTATAGATGAGCCTCTAAGGGGGATTAAAAAGATAAACCGACCTGCTAAGATTTATCTAAACAATACCAATTTACTCTATGCTTATTGTCAAAATAGCAAAAAAGGAACTATAAGGGAGACTTTTTTTGCCAATCAAGTTTCACAAAAGAGTCATCTTGCTATTTCTAAACAGGGGGATTTTACTATTGATAATAAATTTAGAGTGGAGATAGGAGGAAAAAATAAAGACTTCAAACAGATAGCAAATATTCCTAACTCATTTTTGGCTTTGGATAATATAGAGATTGGGTTTGGGGCGAAAATTCCTCTTTGGTTGTTTGGGTTTTTATATTAATGAGGATGAGTATGATTTGGATGGAATTTGGGCTGAACCATTGGATGAGGTTGTTTTGGCATTAATTAAAAATGACTCTTATGTTAAAATGATAGAGAACTTTCCTGATTTATCTAATAAGGTAATGTTTATAAATAATAAATATAAAATTTTCGGAGATAAAAAATGAATCACCATTTTGAAATAAAAGATAAAGAGATAATTTATGATATTTTGAAAAAGGCAGAGTATGGAACATTAGCTGTGAGTGTAGATAATACGCCCTATGCTGTACCACTCAATTTTGTAAATATAGGAGATATTGTCTATTTTCATGGGGCATTAAAAAACAAAAAAATGAAGATATTAGCTCAAAATCCAAATGTCTCTTTTTCGGTTGTAGAGAACTATTCGATTATAGATTCAGATTTTAGTAAAATTGATGCTTTGGGGTGTTCTATAACACAATTTTTCAAATCAGTTAGTATAGATGGTATGGTTGAGATAGTAAAGAGCCTAGATGACAAAGTAGAGATATTTGAGGCTATGATGAAAAAGTTTCAACCAAAAGGGGGATATAGACCATTTGAGGATAAAGCTTATGATAAAATCTTAAAAGCAACAGCTGTTTTTAGACTTGTACCATCTAATATCTCGTGCAAATTTAAATTTGGGCAACATCTTAATACAAAGAGATTTGAGATGATTATTACCAACTTAAAACAACGGGGTGATGAATTGGATATTAGAACCATAGAGATAATGAAGGCTCAAAAAAAAGTCAATAGATAAAATATGGAGTTTTTGTGTGCTAGAGACCAAAAGATTAAAACTAAGACAATGGATAGATGCAGATTTTATACCATTTCAAAAGCTAACTTCTGACACTATAGTCATGGAGTATTTCCCCTCCACATTAACCTCAAGAGAGAGTGATGCGTTGGCAAAGAGATTTCAAAATCTAATTGCTAGTCGTGGTTGGGGATTTTGGGCAGTAGAAGAGAAATCTAGTGCTAAGTTTATAGGTTATGTAGGATTACATGAACCAGCTTCACCTTTGCCATTTAAGCCTTGTGTAGAGATAGGATGGAGATTACTTAAGGAATATTGGGGCAAAGGGTATGCCACAGAAGCAGGAGCAGAGGCATTGAGGTTTGCTTTTGAGGAGCTAAAGTTAGATGAAGTTGTCTCATTTACCGCAGTGATTAACACTCGCTCAGAAGCTGTTATGAAAAGATTAGGTATGAGAAATAGCCATAAAAATTTTGAACACCCCTTTGTACCTATTACTCATAAACTAAGAGAACATCTCTTATATAGATTAACAAAAGAGGAGTTTGAGATGATTTCAGAGGAGAAAAAGAGTGAAAAGAGATAAACCAAAAAATCCCTCAGTAGAGAATAGTTTAACAATAAATATGAACTAAACCACATATTTAATTAAATAGAGGTTAAGTTTAAATAATCTATTCTTGCACAGTCTCTATAACTATTTTGTCAAATTCAAATCCCAAACCTCTTGACGAACAGCACTCATAAACTTTTTGCCAGGGTCTTTTTTTTGGGTTCTATATCCTTTATCCTTTTCCAACCATAATTCACTATTTTCTAACTCTCTATACTCATAATGACCAATTAATTTAGTAATTGTTGGATATTTTGCTTTCCCTCGTCCCCAAACTGCGTTTGGGGATGCATACGAGAGTAACAACTACAAAAAACAATTAATACAAAACGTAATCACCAACCAACCATTTGACAAAAAAGAACAAATTACAATATAATATCAAATGATGACAAGAAAAGAAGCAGAAGCTATATACTATCAAGGTAAAGAAGTAGTAGTTCCAAAACTATT